>Ga0326514_10000110_pt1 | contig 48885 bp, 73 predicted proteins | sample 3_2548_0518_D_FD_203653 | JGI IMG/M metagenome (GOLD analysis project Ga0326514, IMG submission 203653) | Bovine rumen microbial communities from UC Davis, California, United States - 3_2548_0518 | ecosystem: Host-associated > Mammals > Digestive system > Stomach > Rumen | place: USA... | reverse complement strand
TAGCCATGGGCTGGCGCCGGCTTTCCTCGTCTAATCGCTCAATCGGTTCCCATCACCGGCTGCAAAGCCGCGTGATGGGCTGTAAAGGAAAATAGAAATGTCAGTATTGAAATCGAAAAGACACGAGAGCACTGCTGGGTTCGTTAATGTAGCAGATCAGATATTCGTGGAAACGATGGGCTTCCTCGTAAGACTGTCGAACCGCTATCAAAGGCTTTTCGCCCAGGATACGATACACGCTGCATCTATGGTCCTGGATCACACTGAAGCGGCTCAGAATATAAGAGTGACCGATAAGACAAGCTTTGATCTCAGGCGGTCGCATCTCCTGGAGGCGCGGTCATGGGTCATGGCGCTTGACGTGCATATGTCGCATATATTCAGGCTGATCATGACGAATCCGCAGGGATGCTTTACGGATACCAAAGGACGGATGAAACCGCCCGCCGAAGCAGTAAATCTCTTAAATAACATGGCTGACAGTTTAGGCGAAAAGATAGACAAGGAAAAGAACCTTATTACCGCACTCCTGCAGTCGGATAAAGAGAAATTCAATAGAAAGTAACTATGGGTGCATTTCTGCATATACTGACCACTCCGCTGCGAATTGGTGGTGTCGCTCGGCTAACTCGTCGAACGCGAACAACTTCTGCAATGTCAACACGGACGGCAGTGCGAACAACAACAACTCGCGGAATAGCAATGGGCTGGCGCCGATTTACCTGAAACAGGGTCGCACTTCATAGAAGACCCACAGGAAAGGAGAAATGCTTCCCGGCATAAGCCAAAACAGCTGGCATACGCCAAGACACGGACGCTTCTTGCATGGCGGGCTATGGTCTTAACCCCGCTCCATGTGTCAAGGCAAAGCATCGCAGACAGACCCCTACAAGCCGGTGTGGTGCCAGCGAATAATTCATCATGACAAGTACCGAAAGAAAAGAAGCCAGATATCATAGACGGAAACAACGGCGCAGGGAAAAGCGGAAGAAGCTCATGGAGAGCATCGGGACCGCTGAAGAGGTATTTAACTACCGCGATATGTTCCTTAATGGGGAGAAATGCTGCAGGGGCGTCATGTGGAAGCAGTCGGCGCAAAACTTTCACCGGCATTTATTCTCGCGGACGGCAGTAAACCGTAAACGTGCATTGAACAACTACAAACCCCGCCGCCTTGTGAGCTTCAAGATCCACGAACGCGGCAAGGTACGCCCTATAGATGCTCCGCACATAGATGACAGGCAGATACAGAAGACCTTATGCAGAAAAGTCCTGCTCCCCATGTATAAGCCCAGGATGATCTACGATAACGGCGCATCACTCGAAGGAAAGGGCCTTGAATTCTCGCAGAGGCAGCTCGACAAGGCGCTTAGGAACCATATCAAGCAGTACGGCCTCGCAGGATGGGTCATTACGGCAGACTTCAAGGGATTCTTCCCAAATGCTGACAGGGACATAATCATAAAGAGGCATGGAGAGATACCGAATCCGAAGCTGAGGGAGATAGCAGACACTATCACAAGATCGGGCAAGGGTGACAGGGGATTGCCCCTGGGCGTGGAACCATCTCAGATGGAAATGATAGCGCTTCCTTCACCGCTGGATAATTACATGGCCTGCCAGATGCAGCTCAAAGGCTTCGGGCACTACATGGACGATTATCACATCTTTGTACCGCCCGGCAGGGATCCGGAAGAGATAATGCAGACTTTCATAAGAAAAGCCTCTGAGCTTGGGATAACGGTAAGCATGAACAAAACAAAGATTACTCCCTTAGGCGAAGCATTCAGATACTGTAAGATGAAACGCCAGATCATAGGCGGTAGGGTCGTAAAGAATGGATGCAGGAACAGCTATATAAGAGCCAGACGCAAGATAAAGATGTTTGCCAGGACGGAAATGAGTTATGAGGATATCTATACATCAGTAACAAGCACCCTATCATATTTTGACAAGACCAACAACCACAATTCACAGCTAAGGCTTAAGCAGCTTTTCTTTTCACTGTTTGGCTTTTCATGCGAAAACATAGAGGAATTCAGGAGGAGAGATGCAATACGTATGTCATCAGAAATACAGGAAAAAGGGAGTGTGCGGACGTAAATACTTCTTTAAGCCCGGAGATACCATTGAGAGCATAGGGCCTTTCATTGCGAAAGACAACCGGGCGGTGTGCAGCCGGAAAAGCGATGATGCTTTCCGGCACTTCGCCCGCGACGATGACGGCAATGGAATGGAGCGCGGGAGGCTGACCTATTCGATAGCTTACAAAGAGCGCCATCCTAACAAAGACAACGGGTATAGGTTCACGCCCGGAGAGATTGAAATGCTGGAGAGCGAATATCCTCAATATCTTATTCCAGGGATAGACGTGATCCTGTTTAATGCAGACTTTTTTAACGCTGATATAGGCGTTTTAAGAGAAATAAAAAACAGATTGGAGGTAACGGAATGTATGCAGTGATTGACAAAGGCAACGTTATAGGCATGTGCGAGACCCCGCGCTATATAAGGGTCAAACACGGGATCTATGTAGACACAAAAAAAGAAAAGGCCGAAGGCGTAGCAATAGGCGGTAAGGCTTATCTGTTCAAAGATGGCGTGCTTTTGAGCGAGGTTGACGGCGGGGAAATCGTCTTTTCGGGTAACGTCAAGCTTTCCGAGGTAAACGAGGGGCTTCAGGACACACAGGACGCCCTGTGTGAGACCACGACAGACCTTGATCAAAGAATAGCTGATATTGAGGATGCTCTTTGCGAGCTGACAGAATAAAAAAAGGAGGATGAAACAATGGCAATGGCGAAGATATGGAGGAACAGGATAGAGGCAGGAACACAGAGGCTTTCAAAATGTCCGGCAAAGTACAGGAACCAGGTGATAGCCCTTATCCAGGAGGATCTTGAGACAGGCGATTTCAGCATCAACGACCTTATGAAGCTCGTGGAAGACGGCATGATGACCCCGGAGGAATACGCCGAGATCACCGGGGAGGAATATTGATGAGCATATACACCACGGTGATAACTACGCAGGAGGAGATCATACAGGCATATTCAAAGATGCTGCATGATCTCCTTAGTGAGCTGTCACAGCACCGTAATGTCGAGGCTGAGGAAAACCATCTGAAGAACCTCGATAAGAAGGGAGGTCTGATAGATGGATAATCCGATAATGTTAAGCCCGCACGACCTGTTCAACCTTTTCCTGGCGGCGTGCGGAGCTATAGTCGCGGTGGCTGCTGCAGTTACCGTGATAATCAAGGTAGTGGAGCACTTCAAGGAACCGAACAAAAAGCAGGATCAGAGGATAGAGGGGCTTGAAAGCGAAGTGAGCGAGATCAAGGAACGCCTCGCTGAAGGAGACAGGCATTTCAGCGAGCATGACGAACGGTTTAAGGATTTTGAATTATCCCTTAAGAAGCGCGACATGGTCATGATCGAAAGCCTTCAGGCTCTGATTGCTCATAGCATCGACGGAAATAACATCGATGCTATGAAGGAGCAAAAACACAAGTTGGATAAATATCTTTTGGAGAGGTAGAGATGGCTTATTTTTTAGGCGGTATCGGCGCCGGTATCCTTGTGATGACTGGCGTGTGGGGCTGGTTCATAGGCCGACACAAGCGGAAGAAGGTCGATAATCTGACGAAATACGTCATTTTTTCGATATCCTTCGCGATCCTCTATACGGTAATGGAATTTATCTTTTCCATAATAACAGGGGTGTCGCACGATGTTTTGAGCGGTTGTGTGTACGGTTTCTTCTGTGGGGAGCTGGCCATAACGGGGGTCCTAAAGATCACGAAGATTAAAGGAGAGAACAGAGAGGATGAATGATATAACATTTGACATTTTGAAGGTAGTCATATCAATATGTGCGGCCTTAGTGACCGTATATGCAATACCGTACCTTAAGACACTAAAAGAGGACAGGCGATATGCGCAGATACTTGAAATGGTTGATGTAGCTGTCAGAGCAGCAGAGCAAACCATCAAGGGCGCAGGCAAGGGTGTCGAGAAGAAAAAAGAGGTAGAGAACATCATTTATGCATGGTTGCTGGAAAAAGGCATTGAGATAACACCGGAGCAGATTAACCAGTTAATTGAGTGCGCTGTGTATCAGCTGAAACAGGGGCAGTGATATGGGGATGATAATCGGAAGCGTTGTAATCGGCCTATGTATAGCCTGTATAGCAGTATGCATATTTCAAGATCATGATGAGGATTGACTGATGGTAAAAATAGCGCATGCAAGTATAGATGAAAACGGAAAGACGGCCGGAGGGGCAGCGGGCGACCAGACCGGGAAAGAAGTCTGCATCCGTTCATGGTACAACAAGCCATGGAATGTAGTGATACGCTTCAAACTTCCGGCTATGCGTCAGAAACTTGCAGACTTTATGAGAAAAGTTGCAAACAATCCTTGCGTCGGTTATGACAAACAGAACAGAAACAGTTTACTTCAATATGCAAGAAATGTTGGCTATGATCCATCCAAGATAAACACTCCATGTGAGGGAGATTGCAGTTCAACAGTAACAGTAGGGTGCATCTATGCAGGACTACAAGAGAAACAACTCGTAATCAATGGAAATTGTGCCACAACAAGAACATTAAGGAATCTCCTAAAAAACACAGGAATGGTTGATATCTACACGGAAAAGGATTATACGGCAAAGCCCAACAATCTACTTGTAGGCGATATCCTACTGTCTGAAGGGCATCATGTAGCGGCAGTGGTGGAAACGGGAACCGTAGTGCCGGAGAAAAAGGTAGTGAGGAAAAATCTGATGAATGTTTCACAAAAAGGTATAGACCTGATAAAACAGTTTGAAGGATGCCGTTTGCAGGCATATAAGGCCGTTCCGAGTGAACAGTGTTATACAATCGGATATGGCCACTACGGTTCCGATGTATTGCCTGGAATGGTGATATCGCAGGCACAGGCAGAAGCATTATTAGCACAAGACTTGATTCGCTATGAGAATGCAGTTATTGATACAGGATTATCCCTTAATCAGAATCAGTTCGATGCTCTTGTGTCGTTTGCATATAACTGTGGAGCAGGGAACCTTAAAAAATTGGTGAGAGGGAGAGACACACAGCAGATAGCAGATGCCATGTTGCTGTATAACAAATCAGGCGGACAGGTATTAGCAGGCCTGACAAGGCGCAGACAGGCGGAGAGAGCCCTGTTCGTGACGGGAAGTGTGGAGAAAAAGACAGGGAATCCTTATCCAGAGCCTACAAAAGCGGTCAAGCTTAACAGCAAGGGCAATGATGTCCGCTGGCTACAGTATGAGCTTAACACCAAGGGTTATAAGCTGATAGTGGATGGAATAGCCGGAAATATGACCATAGGAGCACTGCTTGATTTTCAGAAAAAGAATAATCTTGTAGTAGATGGCATCTGCGGCACACTGACAAGAGCCGCACTTAAACTTTGAAGCGATGCGGGGGTGTGCCTCTTCACCTTCTCCCTGTCGAGACGCCGCCCCCGTATTGCATATATATTATTTTTTCTCTTGAAAGTCTTCTTTGTATATGTCGAGTCCTTTTTTGCAATATTATTTTTTGTGTCTACCTTCGTGTCTACCTTTTGTTATATTGGATTATAAAAGCCTTATATTGTGCTATAAATCACATATGTTACAAAAAGCACAAAAAAGCCAAAGAACCGCATAACCGCGCGGTTTTACGTATAAAATCAAGTGGGTTCGACTCCCCCTGGACGCATGCCCTTAACCCGCGTGGTTAAGGGCTTTAATTTTCTCCATGTCTACTTTTGTGTCTACTTTTTGCACAAAATGTGATATAATTGACTCAATTAAATATGCGCACGGCGCGGAAAGGGGGTCTGATCCTCCCGGTATGCTCGTGTTTGCCACAGCAAAAAGAGGGTGCCTATGCATCCTCTTTTTCGCTGAGTAGTCCGGCTATATGTTTACTCATCTTTTTACTGTAGTAGTCACTCATACTCTTGATATTATTCTGATAGATGGACTTCATTGCTTTGCTGTCTCTGCCCCATCCGCCCATGTCCGCCACGTAGATATCAGGTATCCCAAGAATTACGGCGGTCGAAGCGAAAAAGTGTCTCATATCGTGGAGGCGTGTCTTTATCCCAACTTTATCCCGTAAGCGTTCAAAACTACGGCTGAGAGTGTCAGGGTTGACGTCTACTATAAAACCCTCGCCCTCGCCTATCATTTCCAAGAGCGGAGCAGGCAATAATATGTATCTGTCACTTTCCGATGTCTTAGGCATTTCTTTCAGAATCCACTTGTTATGTCTGTCCTGTACCCAGTCTGAATGTATATGGAGCACACCGTTTTTGATATCCTCATATTTCGCCGCGCATATCTCGCCACGTCTGAGGCCAAGGACGGCCAAAGCTATACGCTTCTTCATCTTAGGTGACGCGGCGTTTAGGAATGCCCTCACATCATCGTCCGAGAGCGATTCAGGGCGCTTTTTTGGTTTGGCGGGCAAAGTTACCCTGAACGATAAATCAGGCGCGTATAGAGACACAGAGGCGGTCAGAAGCCCATAAGCATTACGGACGGACTTAGGGGACTTCTTGCGGGCGAGATCGGACACGAAAAGCTGCAAGTCCTCAGACGTGAGGCTTTGTACCTTTTTCTTCGCTATCATATCATAATCCGTCTTACGCATCCGGTCATATCCCCGGATAGTTGACGGGGATAATACAGGCTCCTTTGCGGTAATATAGCCGTCTATTGCTTCACCGACTGTGATATCATGACGGGCGCGGCGGTGCTTGCTGGCGGCGTATTCTGCGGCAAGCATTTCAGCTTGGGCTTTGGTGGGTGCCGTAAAGCTTTCTTGGTGTTTTTTGCCGTTCTCGTCTGTATGAGAGTATACCCGGCATCTCCAGGAACCGGATGGAAGTTTTCTCGCTTTGGCCATATCACACCACCTTTGTGCCCTTAGATCTGTTACATTTCCAGCAAAGACACTGCAAATTATCTTCAGCAGTCAGCCCTCCCTTCGCTATAGGGATAATATGATCGACCTCTAAAAGCAGATTTGGCTCTTCCATGGTAGAATTTCCGCAGATCCGGCATGTGTGGCCGTCACGTTCGATTATAAATGCCCTCAGTTTCGGCGTCATAAGACGGCGTTGACCGGTAGCACTCTTTTTGAATTTGACAACATCACCTAAGTAACCGATGAAGCGCTCCAACATAGGTATATCAAATGTTATATCAAACTGTGATCCGGATTTACCACCGGAACTTATATACCTGAAGGAATAAGTCGGAAAATATACAGACGAAAAAGAGTAAGGCTGGAAACCTACTTCACGGGCTAAGCGGGCACCGAAGAAATTATTGATGATCCAGGGCACTTCGGTGCGAATACTCCGCAAAATATCGGTACGGGTCCGCTCTGATAGAACCTTACCATCTTCAGCGGCTATGAAATTATTCAGGACGTCCTCAAACTGCTCCAAAGTCTCCTCTGTAGGCGCAATGTTGAAATATTTACAGATATACTTGAAGGGCTGTCTCCTTGCGCCGTCGCAAACGGTCTTGGACACTTCCACAATATTAGGCTTGCTCTTGTAGTTCGCATAGCCGGACTTCTTATACTTATACTGACTGATATTCTGATAGGTAGCTTCCCCGTAGTCCGTCTTTCTCATGGAAGCGTATGTGTTCCGCAAATCCGTGATATGCTCATTCAGGGCATTGCAGTCAGCTACATAATTTGCGATCCGCTGCTTAATAGCCAGAAACGGCTCACTCTTGAAATAGTTCATGGCATAGATATTAAACGCCAGGACAACCCCTGCTGCAAATATGGAGCCATAAAACAAAATGACAGCATGAATACTTGACACGGTTTCACTCATAATATTATCCCTCCTTCTCTATGTGCGTTGATTTCTATAGCATTCACGTCATGCTTTTCAAAATCCTCACCTATTATATGAGACAAAGCATGATTATAGGCTTCAACTTTCTGGATTTCGTCTAAATTACTATCTAAATATATAGTGTATCCATCATAACAAGGCGCGATCATTTCCTTGACGTGATCAGGTAAGTTTGCAAAGTAAATAAAGATATTATCCATCTGGATTACTCTCCTTGAATCTCTTAAGCATATCGGCGGCCATTTGCAGGTCTTCCGGTTTGCTATCCCTGGCAGCGTCAAACAGCATTCTCATATCAGGATTATCAAAGAGCTCTTGAGCGAGCCTTGCAGTGTCAGGGGATATATAGTATTCAACTTTAGTCGTCGGCTTTCTCAATAGAACTCCCGGCTCTACATCAAAAACTTCCGCGAATTGCATAATAGAAGATTGCGGCAGATCGACAGATCCGTTTTCGATGCGGGAAATCATACTTTTATCAGCATATCCGGTTTTCTTGGCAAGGGTTTCCTGATTCCAGCCTCTTTGTTTTCTGAGGCTTCTTATATTTGCTCCTACTATATTAGAATTATTCATAGTCACCTCGATAAACAAATAAATGTATTCTATGAAACAATTTTATATTAAATGTTGACAGAAATGCAACCGCATGATATAGTGGTCAAAGTTGAATGAAATACAACTAAAGCGCAAGCAAAGAAAGGAGGGAAAAGGTGACGGATATGGAACTACTTCAGCAGTGCATTGCTGAAAGCGGTATGAAAATGAGCGCTATAGCGTCAAAATCCGGCATAGCTCGCAACACGCTTTACAACAGATTAAACGGCATAGGCGAATTCACCGCTACCGAAATAATGGGGCTTGCATCAGCTCTGCATATGGATGACACAACAAGAGACCGTATTTTTTTGTCAAAAAAGTTGTATAAGATACAACAAGGAGCGACCTCATGACGGATACACAAATAATATGGAAGATCATCCGCATGGCCATGGTCAGATGCGACATAAAGAGCATCATGGAACTCGCCGAGAGAACCGGGATAAACCCCGCCACTCTGGCACAAACAAGGCGGAGGGATCCGGGGAGCTTCCGGCTTTACGAGCTGACACAGCTTGATAAAGTACTGGGCTTCACACCGACCGAATGGGGTCAGATCAAAGAATCAGACTTATAGAGGAGCAGATAAATGAAGAAAAAAGAAAAGATCAAAGAATATCTTACAGGAATCGTGATCGGACTCGTGCTCGGCCTGGCCTTCTTCTGCAGGATCGCATTTGCGGCAGAGGAAACAGTGGAAATACCGGAAGAAATAGAGTTCTGGTGCGAATACTACGGGGGTAAATACGACATCTGCCCGGAAACCTTAGAAGCTATGTGCTGGGTAGAGTCAAGATGTATCCCCAGCGCACAGAGTCAGGATAAATCCTGCAAGGGACTCATGCAGATAAAACCATCCTGTCATGTGGACAGGATGAACCGGTTAGGTGTCCGGAACGTCTTCGGAGTCTGGGAGAATATCAAGACCGGTACCGATTATCTTGCAGAGCTAAAGGAAGAAACCGGCGATATAGCAGAAGCACTATTCGCATATAACGGCAACGCAAAAGGCGCGGATAAATACCGCAGGACTGGCGTAGTCACAGGATACGCCAGGGAAGTGCTGGAAATATCCGAAGAACTGGAGGAGCGGCATGGAAAATAGTATAGAAAATCATTCTGCAGAGATATCTACAGGAGAGAAGATCCGGATCTTCGACCTCGCGTGTGAGAAATACATAGAGGGCAGGGAGCTCAAGGCAGGAGACTGGAGCAAGGGCAGGGGATGGAGTTCGCCCCAGGAATACATGGGCTATGCCGTCTATAAGCAGCTCGTAGATAGCGGGGCTATAGTGCTTACAGTAGCCACTCAGCAAAAAATAAAAGGCTGACACGGATAACCGCATCAGCCCGGGAACGTTACCGTTCACATGCACACTACATATTGTAGTTTCAAATGTTGAAAATGTCAATATGTGGCCTGACGGTAACAGGGAAGACGGTTTTAAGCGCTCGATAAACCGTTTATCTTTACGACAAGGCAGGACTCATATTGTACATTGAGAAAACAGTAAAAGCCGGAAAGACCATAGAGACCTACCGGTATTATTCCATAAGGACAGGAGGGGTGCCTGAAGGAAAGAGGAGGAGGAAGCTCTCCCCAACACCTGAAAGGATAGAGAAAGCAAACCTGAGGCACAGAACAGACAGACTCAGACAGCTGATGAATGCTAACTTCAACGATCGTGAGTACTGGAGCATGACCCTCACCTATGAGACAGAACCTGAATCCATAAGACAGGTAAGGAACGATGCAGCAGACTTCGTTAAGAGACTGAGGAAGTGCGCAAGGCTCTTCGGAGTGGAACTGAAATTCATCTATGTGATCGGGGCAGGAAAGCACAGGCGCCATATACACATCACAGTTAACGCCATGCCCGATATGGCGATCTTCGCCGGATGTTGGATACATGGCCATGTATCCATGACACAGCTTTACAGTGACGGCCAGTACAGAGACCTCGCTGATTACTATATACGGAACGCTAAAGAGACAAAGGAGCAGGAGATCGAACATGGAGAGAAGCCCGGGCAGATGTATGTATGCTCGAAGAACCTGACACAGCCGGAAGAGACCAGGAAAGTAATAAACGCCAGATACTTCCGAGAGGAACCCAAACCAAAGAAAGGATACTACGTGGAAAAAGACACTGTATGGAATGGGTTCACGATGACAGGCTTTCCCCTACTCCACTACACGATGATCAAGGAGAAAGATGAAAGAGATAAGACTGTACATCTACACCAATGCACCGGTCAGAGGGGAAGACAGAGCAAGGTACGCCTATCTGATGCAGTGCGTAAAAGACGGGAAGGAGCTCGGAGCAAGGGAAGACCACTCAGCGGTGGACACGAACCAAAAGGGAGCCACGCTGGAAGCGCTTATAGCATCCCTAACAAGGGTAAGCGACGGGAATGATGTACCTGTCACAATAATATGCCATTGCCCGGGCGTGATCATGGCCATCAACCAGAGCAGGCTTGCCGTATGGAGCCTTAACGGATGGAAGAATTCTAAGGGCGGAGAGGTGGAGCACGCGGCAAAGTGGCAGCGGGTCAAAGCCCTGATCGATGACAAAGCTCCGGAGATCAAAGCCCGTCCGCCCCATGACACGGAAAACGAGATCATGAGGAGACTCGGAGCGGAGCAATACGACCCGCATTTAAATATAGCCTGGCACTGATGTTTCCAGCGGGGAGGGCACTTTTAAGACACAAAATCAGCGTTTTCAGGCCATCGAAAACGAAGGAAGCCAGCAAAGAACAGCGGCGGGATAGATTTTGATTAACATTATCAGGAGGGAACTACATGAATATCACAAGCACACGGGAATTTAATGATGAAGCGGACAGGCTCAGGAGCAGCGGCGACACAAAAGGGCTCTATGATCTTGCCGAAAAATACGGAATCGAAAAAGAGGATGTAGAGGACTATCTGGACGGAGCGGAGACCTTGGCCACACCGCTGATACTTGCCCTTGCCGCAGTCGAGAGAGATAGGAAAAAGCTCGATACGAAGGGCGTTATCGGCGACTGGATGGGGGCGCTTGAGTCGATGGCAGCGGATTCGGAAGACTTGGCCGAGAAGATTGTATTCGACGGAAAGCAGATCAAGGGCCTCCTGGGAAAGATATTAAAGCAGGCTTTTGAAGGCAAAGTCAGGGTAAATGATGATATAGCCAAGGCAGCGGGTATCCGCACGCCGCTATATATGGGGATCCCCGGTACCGGAGACGTAAAGAAGATCATAGGCGAATTCTACGGGGTGACAGTATGAGGGCGTTCAAGGCATTCAACAAAAACATGACCTGCACCCTTGGGAAAGGCAGTTATCAGTATCAGGAGGGCAGGACTTACAGAGAAGACGAGGCACAGGCTCACAGTACAGGCTTCCACTGTGCGTCCTATATCCTCGACTGCTACCGGTACTATGCGAAGTCGAAAGACACCGTCATATGTCCGGTGGAAGCGCTGGGAGATATCGACGAGGACGGGAGCGACACAAAGATATCCTGCACCGTCATGAAGATCGGCAAAAGGCTCACAGCCGAGCAGATCGTCTTCGAGGCCATGAGGTACATGAAAAGTCATCCGAAGTATAGCGACTTGGCGAACGTCCATAAGGACAAAGGCTCAGACAGTTTCTTTTGTATCGTCAGGGGCAAGGATCCTGCAGCCTCCGGCACGAAAGGCACTGTACTGGGACTTATCCGGGAGAATTCGAGGCATAATATCACCGGTCTGGCTATTTACAAGGTCGGATGTGACGGCATCCAGCCCGGCAGATACTACAACCTCGAAGGGAAGGAGGTCGAAGATGCGCAAAGCTGAGTGCCTGAAGATGCAGAAGATAAGCCCGACCACCAAGATAGCGAAGCTGGCCAAAACGACGACTTCTGAAAAAAACTACTACGGAAAAGCATACAAAGGGCTTTATCACTACTATCTCCGCGCCGTAATGACTCACGATCTCGTAAAAATATCTTTGTTCAATGCGGAATGGATCAAAGAGGGAAACAAAGAGTCACAGTATGATATTTTCATCGACACAGAGGATTGCCGATATATCAGCGCTGAGAAAAACAAAGACGGCAGCGTTAAAAGCTGGCGGACGGCGATGATAAACAACCTCATCTCATGGGAATCATATTATTACCGGAGCTATAAGGCGACAAGCTGGTCGAACGAAGCCACAGATAAAAAGTTCAGGAAAGCGCTCGGTCAAAAAGGAAAAGCCTTCCAGGCGGTAAGCAACTACCAGAGTAACATCCTCGCGGAGAGGATCAAGAAGAAGGAGGCGAAGGAGTGCGCCGAATGGGACAGGGACATGAAGCCTATCAAAGAGCTCCCGAAGAACTTCAAAGACTGGATCCGGAGGAAGTGCATCAAAGACCATTTTATTTTTTACAGATATTCGAAAAACATCAAAAAAGGCTTCTGTTCTCTTTGTAATTGCGAAGTGGACATCTCCGGCATGGAGCCAAAGAACAACAAAAAGGATGTCTGTCCGAAATGCAAGAGCCGGGTAACCTTCAAAAGCGCCGGAAAAATAAAAACGCTCACCTCCGGTGTGGCATACGCCCAGATGGTACAGGCCTATCCCGGCGGGCATGTCATCAGATACGTCCGGGCTCGCATGTATTACCGCAGGTCCGAGTATTGGGCTCCACTCATCGACATATACGAATACCGGAGAGCCATACATGGAAACGCGGCGCACTCTGATTATGCTTGGGATAAATACAAGAACAAATGCATGCGCTGGCTTCCGACTATGTCCAGCTGGTACTACGACGATGCTGCAGTACTGTATCCCAGAGGAATAAACCTCCTGCCGAACGCTGAGCACCTGAAGGAAATCACAAAGACGCAGCATCAGGAGATATCCATAGGCAAATGGTCAAAGAGGATGGTCAGGGGTTCGCTATATGAGAAGCTGGCCAATGCCGGATTCTATAAACTCCTCTGCGAGCTCATAAACAGATACTCATGGGAGCTTGAAGAATTCACCGAGGACAGCGAACTGCACAAAGCCCTGAAGCTCGACAAGATGCGCCTGAAAAGGCTCAAAGCCATGAACGGAGGGTCCAGGGAGCTTGAGTGGCTGCAAACAGAGAAGCGGGCAAACAGGATATGGCCGGACGAAATGATAAGGCTCTTCTCGGACGCAGGATATAACACACGGACGTTTAGCTTTATCTCTGACCATATGACCTATCCTCAGATATGGGAGTATCTAAAAAAGCAATACAGGGATCACGGATACACATGGGACTACACATATACCTGCTGGCGCGATTATATCGATATGGCCAAGAAGCTCAAGATCCCGCTTGACCTTGAAAGGAACTACAAGCCGAAAGACGTAAGAATCTCGCACAATGAAGCCCTCGATATGCTCCAGGGCAAGGATATAGAGGCCGAGGCTCGCAGAATAGACAGGAAGTGGAAAAAGCTGAAAAGGACATACCCTAAGCTTGAAAAATACGAATATACCGGCAAGGAGTATCAGATCATAGCGCCTAAGTCCACAGGGGACATAGTAAGAGAAGGGATGATCTTGAAGCACTGTGTACACAGCTGCGACTTTTACTTCGACCGGATAAGTACGAACGAAAGTTATATCCTTTTCCTCCGCAAGGTGTCGGATCCGAAACAGCCGTACTACACACTGGAAGTAGAACCTTCAGGAAACATCCGGCAGAAGCGCACCACAGGCGACAGGCAAAATGATGATTTCAAAGACGCAAAAGAATTCCTCGCCCGATGGCAGCGGGCGATACAGAAGAAGCTCAGCAAGGAGGACAAAGCCCTGGGAAAGAAAAGCAACGATTTGAGGATCAAGGAACTGAAGGAGCTCAGGAAGAACGGGAACAGAGTATGGCACGGAGTACTGCAGGGGAAGCTCCTCGCAGATGTCCTTGAAGCGGACTTCATGCCGGTAATGCAGGAGGCACAATGATGGAAATAATAACCTACAGCGACTACAAAGGGTATAAAGAACAGCTTGACAGAGCCATAAACGAGACCACACAAAACTTTGTCGTGATCGGACATCTGCTTATGCAGGCAAGAGATACAGATATCCTTGCAGCATCCGGATATGCATCCATGGGCGAATTTGCCCGCCGCGAATACGGTCTTGAAGAGTCGGTGACTTCAAGATTTATCAATATCGCCGAGAGGTACGGCGATGGCAGCGGAAAGCTTAAGGCAGAGTATGCAGCATTCACCTATTCCAAGCTCGGAGAGATGTTGACACTCCCGTCGGAAGTGGCCGCGATAGTCACACCGGACATGACAGTGAAAGATATCAGAGAGATAAAGAGCGAGGTACAGGAAGAGCAGCAGATATCAGACGTCGAGGTCATGATAGAGGCAGCGGGACAGCCCGAGAGAGATATCCTTGAGGAATTCATCAAAGCATACCTTGAGAACCGCCCGGAAGAGTTCGTCGCACTCGGCAAGGCAGAAGACACTGAAGATGCATACGACATCCTGGCTCCACAGGGAAGAGCCACGCTGATTGCAAGAGTGCCGGGAACCGGGAAGATCATGATCTCCATCGAAAGTATGGAAGATGTCAAGGTGGTATATGTTCGCGAGAATCGGACAGAGGAGCTTACCTTTAAGGATATCGACAATGCCATCATGAGTCTGATCGGGACCGTACCCTTCCCGGAGCAGAAGTATAAGGACATCTACGGCAAGGAGCCGGAGATAAAAGAAACTCCCAAGAAACCCGAGAAGGTAAAGACCTCAAAGTCACAGAAAATCGTACAGAAAGCAGAGAAGAGCGTACAAAAAGAGCCGGAAATTGTTATGCCCGAACCTAAAACTGAAGAAAAAGATGAAAATGCGATATCGCAAGAGGCGAAGGTACCGGCACTGTACCATGATACCCTGACGCTTATAGACAAACTCAGATCTGCCTTTGAAAACAGGAAATGGGAACAGGCTCTTGATGGGCTGGATCCGATCAAGTGGAAGATACAGACCATCATAAACATGGATCAGGCTCTCGTAGACAATGCGCTGGATGCGCTCATGGAGGATTAAGCAATGGTAAAAGATATAAACATAGAAAAACCCGAGGATCTTGAACCCGGAAGACTCATAACAACAACCGGAACCTGCAAATACTGTCATAATCTCGTGACGATCAAGGCAGATCCGGATGCCACGGAAGAAGAAAAGAACAAGATAGCATCGTCAGAGTGCAGCTGCAAGGATTCCAAAGACGCACGGGAGGTGGATACCTCCGTGAGGGTGCTGACCGACAAGATCAACGAAAGATATGAGACTATGAAAGACTCGGCGCGTCTTGCTCTGATAGCATGTCTCAAGCCTGTAGCGTATGGGATGCTCGATAAGGTTACGGTAAAGGTTGATGATGCCACCACCATAAAGATATACCGCTCGGCAAAAGGCCTGAACCTTAAGCGGACAGTGAAAGAGGATGACATTATGGATGAATGGAGCCCAAATTGAAGAGCATATTAACGAAATACACTGAGATGAGCGCATTCAGCGCACACGTCAAAGAGTGCGATCATCATTTGATCTCCGGTAACGGACTAAGGAAGCTGGCCGATCAGGACGGCCTCATATTACCGCTCACAAACGACGAGCATAATACCGGATCCATCACGAACAGGATCCACGATAACCCTGCAGCAGAAAAGCTGTCCAAGATGCTCGGACAGGTGGCTTATGAGAAAGAATTCTACAGAACCACCCTTGAAGCCCTTCAGGAGATCGATGAGGGCGATGATCCTGCGAGAGAAGTATTCAGAGAGCGGTACGGAATCAGCTATCTATAAGATAGGGGGCGGATTGTCACGGTGAGGCTCCCGGCATAGGCGCCCCAAAATAACCAAAAGCCGGGAGCCAATAAAAAGAAAGGAAAGCGGTATGGCAAAGACAGATAAAGATGATCTTATAAGCAGGCAAAACTTAAGGCTTGCAAAGTTCCCCGTAGCCACGAACCTATACACGGAAGGCTGGAACGATGCCATAGATTCTATCATAGCAAGCGAGCCTCCTGCTGAGACGGAAAGCGAGGCGGAATCATGACTAAAGCAAAGCTTATACGTAAAAATGCAGTGATAAATCAATACAAGGCTGGAAAGACACAGCGAGAGATAGCAAAGAAGTATGGTCTCGCCCTTAAGACAGTGGGGGAGTATTTACGAGATTACAGAATGGAAGAAGCTGAGAAAGCGGCGGGAAAAAGAAAAGAACGCTCTGCTTCCATCGCCAGTGAAGTCGAAGCTGGCGGAGACCGGCACGAGATCGCGGAGAAGTATGAGGTATCCTATCAGACCGTTAATGACACCGTAAGACAAGGAATCACAGAGGGCATCCCCGATGATGTGCTTTACAAGGTATTCATGTGCCCAGCTCAGCACAAGAGCGTGCTAAGAAGATGGGCGAAGAAGCTTCCCGGGAAGTCCATAGAGACGCCCGAGGGAAAGATGACAGTGCTGAATGCGTATCCGAACATACTTGAGTGCGCGAAGCAGTACAAAAGCGGGTACATAGTAACTACATTCACGCTGGGAGAAGTTTACTACTTAAATCGAGGGAGGTAAGAGATGGGAAGGATACTGAGCAAAGAAGAATTTATGGAGAGCATGATAACATCCACCGAAGAGGCCGAGGAGAGCAAGAACATGGATCCCGAGGTGCCGGAAGAGAAGCCAAGGAAAAAGCCGGGGCCCAAGCCAGGGAGCAAAAGAAAGGCGCAAACGGAGAACGCTGCAAATATATCCCCAAAAGAAGACGCGCCCGTGGCAGCGGGACGAAAGAAAAGAAGAAGCAAAAAGGATGCCGTAATGGAAGAAGCAGTCAGCGAAGCCATAGCAAAGTCCAATAAGCAGACGGAAGCTCTAAGAGCAGCTATACAGATCATGATCGATTACACCGACGGTCTGACTCTTAAGGCTGACAAACTCGTAAACCTGGCAGACATATACGCCGGATACATTGAGACTCTGGAGGAGATGACAGAATGATCATAGCGGTAGACTTCGACGGTACTCTCTGCGAGAACAGATGGCCGGATATCGGCGCTCCGAACACGAAGCTCATAAAGAAGCTTATTAAAATGCGGAGCGAGGGGCACAAAGTCATATTGTGGACTATGAGAACACACTGCCCCTATTTCGGGTCCGAGCCCGGGAGCAGGGATCTCCTGCGCGAGGCTGTGGCATTCTGTGAAGCCCAGGGACTTTCCTTCGATGGGATAAACGAGCCCGACGCCGATAATGCAAAGCAGTACGGGGATGATAGTCGCAAGATATACGCAGATATCTATATCGATGATCACAATGCCCCACATTCTTTTTTCAAGAAATACATGATTCCCTTTACCCGATTCGGACAGATGGTGAGTATTCTGACGAGGTGACGCTATGCCGATGGTGAGGGAGCTGTATCCGAAAGACTGGAAGGAGATAGCGAGAAAGGTCAAAGAGGCAGCGGGCTGGAAATGTCAGAACTGCGGAAAGCAGTGCAGGAGGCCGGGAGAGCCTTTTGACACCCACAGGAACACACTGACAGTGGCTCATATGAATCATAGGCCGGAGGACATAAGTCCGGGGAACCTGAAAGCCTTGTGCGCACCATGCCACCTAAGATACGACGCAGCACATCATGCCGAGACGCGACGGAGAAAGAGAGAAGAAAATGAGAAGGATAAAATACGCCGTCAGAAAGAAGAATAAGTGCATATACTGTACGGAATGCAGGCAGCAATGCTTTTGCAAGCACGAGAAATGTATCTATCAGCCAGAAGCCAAGAGGCATACCGGAATACCGTGGCAGGCTATATTTACGAGGAACATATCATGATAAACGAACAGCTAAAGGAAATGCATTACAAACAATGTCTAATAGCAGGATATCAAAAGAGAGAAAAGCAGCAGAAGAAAGCTGACTCTTTAAAACACTACAAAGAAATAATAAGAGCGGATCATGGAAAAAGAAGTAAGGTTTTCAAGCTGGAGCGATCTGAAGAGGGCGATACCAGGATACGAAAAGTTAGGTTATAAGTGTGAAGTTAGAGGATGGGAGGATATGAGACATAACATACTCACAATAACGGATGAGATTGAGGGAGGTTCTAACGAATGAGCAAGGTAGACGTATTTAGAAGCGTATTAGAAAGCTTCGAAAATGAAAGCATGAGGCTGTACTGCATTGACATGATAAAACTGATGCCGGATTACAATTTTACGATGCCGAGCTCGACTACGCTTAAATATCACAATGCTACACAGTGTCGGCCAGGAGGACAGTCATACCACGTAATTATGGTTGCGACCATAATGAACTACATTCTGAGTCTGGAATACACCAAGGAGAAATACCCGGATCCCGTGCAAAGGGATTGCCTGAGGATAGCTGCAATCCTCCATGACGCCCAAAAGACAGAGGGCGGTCAATATACCGCACATACACATCCTCTATCTGCTGCTGAATGGATAAAAGCAACAGAAACAGATCACGATATCGACGCAAGACAAAAGAAATATATAGCCAGACTGATCGCATCTCATTCCGGAGAATGGACTACATCAAAGAAAAGCAATGAGGTTCTACCAAAGCCAGTGACCGACGCTCAGATGCTGGTACATATCTGCGACATACTCGGATCGCGAAGCAACCTCGACATGATATACACGGACGATCAGAGGAAAGCAGTGGAAGAGATGGCCAGGAAGGTTTGAGTTAAAAAAAGAGCCGATGCGAATGGAAAAATTAATGAAAAAAGTAATTACCTTTTTGACCGCCCCAAGGTTGTCATATTTGGATATTGCAATAATCGGCATTCTTTCGGAGATCATATTTCCTATCATATTTCCTATTATGGCCGAAATGATCACGATTTTTTGCAATGTAGCAGGGAGGTAATAATGGCAAATGCAAAAATAATAACTCAGTTAAATCGATTGCTTACTCAATTACATTATGCGGACGATGTCAATGCCGTCAAGGCGGCAATTAAGAAATTGGAGCAAGAGCCTTGCGATAAATGCGAAGTCGGAAATCCATGCTTGTATTGCAGGCGTAAGTTTGAGCCACAGGTAAAAAACGAGGAGTCGCCAGTCACACCGATGAAGAGAAATGAGAGGGCGAATAAGATGAACTTTAGAGATATGACAGATGATGAATTGACAAAGTACCTTAGAGACTACGCATCCACCCGCTCCGGGGAGATAGCAGACCTGACTTATGCGGCAGGATTAAGGATAGCCGTACTGTCAACAAGGGTCAAGGCATTGGAGGAGAAAGGGGATGATAGGTTACCATCCGTCAATCCGTAAGAAACAGTAACACAATTTAATTGATATGGACTACAGCGATTATTTAGACATTGAGATCATGGCAAGTCGAAAAGGTATCCTACCATCCCAGCTACTATCCGGAGAGATACCAAGACCTATGAATCTCAGAGTATACACAGAGCAAGAGAAAAAGCGGTGGAATAAATACAACCACTCAGACAAAGGGAAAGCAAGGACAAAGCGGTACGTGCAATCAGAAAAAGGCAGAGAAGTCGCACGGCGAAAAAATCAAAGAGACGTCATCAGTGGGAAGAACGCTGAAAGATGCAAACGATATCGTGAGCGAAAGAAAGCTGCTGAAAGTAACACCGGAACTATGTCGGAAATGTAAATATCACACTACCATGACCATAGGCAGAATATATACGGCCTGCTATTACATCATCTATACAAGGCAAAGGCAAGGTTGTCCGCCTGGGACGTGTGATAAGTATGAGAAGGGGATACCTAAACCGGTGAGGTTTGGGGCGATGATTAAAGGAGACGTTAAGGAAGATTATGACATATAAAGAATTTCTGGAAAGCAAAATAGATATATCTCAGGAAAGCGGGTTTGATATTTCATTGGAAGAGCTAAACCCCAACTTGAAAGATCATCAAAAGGCAATAGTCCAGTGGGCTATTAGGGGGGGATGTAGAGCTGTGTTTGCGTCATACGGATTAGGCAAGAGCGTTATTCAGCTCGAGATCCTTCACACCGTATTAAAGCACGAAAGCGGTAAGGCTCTGATAATATGTCCGCTCGGTGTGCGTCAGGAGTTTGAGCGAGATTCTGAAAGGATACTGGGATATATCCCGCCTACTTATGTTCGCAACATGGCAGAAATAGAATCTTGTGAAAATGATTTGATGATAACCAATTATGAGCGTGTCAGAGATGGTGATATAGATCCGGCATATTTCACGGCTACGACATTAGATGAGGCTTCAGTATTGCGAGATTTTGGAAGCAAGACATATCAGACTTTTTTACCTAAGTTTAAGAAGGTGAGGTATAAGTTTGTAGCAACAGCTACGCCAGCACCGAATAGAAAAAAAGAGTTAATTCACTATGCGGGATATTTGGGGATCTGTGATACGGGCAGCGCATTAACAAGATATTTCAAAAGAGACAGCACAAAAGCAAACAACTTAACATTATATCCGACTCGCGAAGAAGAATTCTGGTTATGGATGTCATCATGGGCGTTATTTGTATCAAAGCCGTCTGATCTTAACCCGAACTACTCAGATGATGGATATGACCTCCCTGATCTTGAAGTCAGGTGGCATGAGTTACCGGCGAAATATATGTCCAACTATGACAAAGATGGCCAGATGTTACTTTTCAACGAGGCCGCGCAAGGGCTTAAAGAAGCTGCACAGGTAAAGCGGGAAAGTGTAGAAAAACGCATTGAGGAAATGAAAAAGATCGTTGAAGAATCGCCAGAAGATCATTTTCTTATCTGGCACGACACAGACAAAGAGCGCGACGCTATCCGGAAAGCTATACCTGAGGTTGAATATATCACCGGCACCATGGACATGGATCTGAGAGAGAAAAAGGTTATTGATTTCTCAGATGGAAAAATAAAGCTCTTTGCAACAAAGAAATCATTATCTGGTAGCGGCTGCAACTTCCAGCATTATTGCCACAGAGCTATCTTTTTGGGAATTGATTACGAAGCAAATAATTTCATGCAGGCATTACATCGGATATACAGATTCCTGCAAAAAGAAAAAGTAATTATAGACATAATCTATACGGAAGAAGAAAAAGCCATAAAAGACGAACTGCTCCGCAAGTGGAAAGATCATGATGCCATGGTGACGAAAATGACGGACATAGTAAAAGAATACGGATTAAATGACATAAGGCGATTTGAAAGATTGCAGAGAAAGATGGGGGTGGAAACGGTGAAAGTAGAAGGCAAAAGATATACGGTAGTTAATGATGATTGCGTTAAAGAAACAGAGCGCATGGAAGAGAACAGCGTTGATATGATCTTAACGTCAATCCCGTTTGGAAATCATTATGAATACAGCCTGAATTATGCAGATATGGGGCATAACGAAAACGATGATGATTTCTTTAAGCAGATGGACTATCTGACACCTAACCTTTTGAGAGTGCTAAAGCCAGGAAGAATTGCAGCGATACATGTCAAAGATAGGGTCGAATTTGGAAATGCAACAGGTACAGGCTTCCCAACTATAGAGCCGTTCCACGACTATACAACGCTTCATTTTATGAAACATGGTTTCCTGTACATGGGAATGATAACCATAATCACGGACGTTGTAAGAGAGAATAATCAGACCTATCGCCTTGGATGGTCAGAGCAGTGCAAGGACGGCTCGAAGATGGGAGTGGGTTGTCCAGAATATGTATTACTATTCAGAAAATCACAGTCAGATAAGTCAAAGGCCTATGCAGATGTACCTGTGAGCAAATCAAAAGAAGAATATACTCGTGCGCAATGGCAGATAGATGCTCATGCGTTCTGGAGATCCAGCGGGGATAGACTCATAAGCAAAGAAGAATTGAAGGAAGTACCAACCGATTCCATGCAGCATGTATATCAGCAGTATTCCAGAGAGAATATATACGACTACAAGGAACATGTGGCGTTAGCCGAAAAGATGGATAAAGAGAACAGGCTTCCCGCGACATTTATGGTGGTAGCTCCTGCATCATGGGATATCGGTGAGGTATGGGATGATATCGTGAGAATGCGGACATTGAATCTTAACCAGGTCAATAGCGGTAAAATGATGCATGTCTGTCCATTGCAGTTAGATACCATTGAAAGGCTCGTGAATAGATACACCAACGAAGGCGAGACCGTATATGATCCTTTTAGCGGTATAGCTTCAACAGGATATCAGGCCATAAAGATGGGGCGTAAGTATTACGGATGCGAGCTATCACCTGACTACTTCAGAGATGGCCTTGGGTATCTGGAATCGATAGAAATGGAAGTCGAAAGCCCGACACTGTTTGACTTCTTAGGGATAGAGAAGGGAGCGTGATATTACATGAAACAACTAACATATACCAATGCTGACGTGTTGGAGAACAGAAAGGAGCGATAAGGAATGACGACTGATAAACCTTCCTACAGGAGCGTTCCGACATTCCGTAACTATGAAGATTATCACGATGCAGAACAGTACACTAAAGGTTGGAATGATGCTATGGACTACATTTTCCCGGAAGCAAAGAAAGCAAGGGAAAGAGAAGCTGCGAGAAAGAATTTGAAACTATTAGAAGCAGAAAGCGAGGAAATATGACAAAAAGAACATGCAAAAACCCAAAGTTCGATGTAATTGTTTGTTGCCAAGGTCAGCCGTTTCATTATTATTGTTCCACATTGATTGGTGCTTTGTTTGAATATGGATATCAATATTTGAAAAAGAGAAAATATGGAACAATGAATTTTTCATTAAAACAAGTGTTGTTTATCGAGGAGGAATAAAATGACAAGACTTGAAGAAAATAGAATGATTATTGATGAAATGTCTAAAAGAGCGGAACGCAATCCAACTGGGACTTATGAGGAAATGGTAACATTTCAGCTTGGTGCAATTTCTACAATGCTTGCAGATATATCTAAAAGCCTTGCGATTATAGCAGACAAGGCAGAAAGTGAAGAAGTATGACCGAGATCATAGTAAAACCCTTTGACTGGAATGACAATTTGTCCGAGATAGCACAAGAAGATTTTTCAATGATTCAGAAAAGCCTGTCATACGGAACGGCAACATCTATCGGGATGGCTCTTGCAAAGTTGGAGTTATTGGAAAAGCAGGGGTGTAAGGTTGAGCCACAGGAAAGTGAGGATAAGGAATGAAAAAGATAAGACTATTTTCTACTAAAGCGATAAAAGATATTGAGGGAGATAAGGCTGAACTATATGTCAATTTCTACTTAGTATTGAACAGGGAATATATTTTTACATTTTTAATAGAAGCTCCGAACTTAGCATACAGTGACAGACATCCTATAAAGTTATGGAAAGACTTTCTGATAACGTTTGAAGAAGAAACGGTTAAGTATATGCGTAGATATGAAAAATACAGAAAGCGAGGAAGCATGAGCGAAATATTTGAAGTTAAAGATGATGTTGTTATTAGACACACACCTATGCACGGATTTGGAAAATACACTTATAAAACCGAAGTTGTAATGACTAAAGAGATTTTTCAAGAGTGCTATGAAAAGTGGATTGAACAACATGAAAGTGAGGGAAGGAATGAGCAAGCTTTATGATAAATTAGCACAGGAATATTACCACTATTCGAGTGAAAAAAGAAAACTCATACAAGCACGTGAAAGTATATCGGCAAAGATAGAAACAATAGAGGATGTGCTTGCAGCCTTAAATGATGTTCTTTGTAAGAGTGGAAATCATATTTATGAGCATTTTGAGGAGGGAGAAACTAAATGAAAGACATAGATGAAGCTATCCAGCACTGCGAAGATGTAGCACAACAGCAGGATATGTTAAAGGGAAGATACGATGACGCAAGCGGCTATACCAGAAGCGGAAATGAAGCCATACGGACAAGTGACGCTAAGAAGTGCGAGAAGTGTGCCTCCGATCACCGCCAGCTTGCGGAATGGCTCCGGGAACTGAAGCAATACAAGGAAAAGGACGAAGAAGTCAGTCTGAAAAACATAACGGAAGTAAGACTTATCGGACACCTCGATGAAGATGCGATAGCCCGACTTAATACAACCGGCACATTAGTAGCTGCGGAGAATAAACCATGGGGAATGTGGATGAGCACAAAGGACAAACTGCCCGATAATAAATCCTATGTGTTGACTACTATCAAAATACCCGGTAGGCAGCCTCATGTTAGAAGCGGATGGTATCAGGACGGACATTTTCTTAATGATAACGGCGATTTTTGGAATGATACGGATATAGAAGTAGTCGGATGGCAATATCAGCCAGAGCCGATGAGAAAGGAATAGGAATGACATCATTAGTGGTTGGTAACATAGTACATTATTTTGATGGATATATTCCACATCCAGAAGAAAACGCAATTCGTCTTTATAGAAACAAATCTGATTTAGACTATATACCACCTATTAAGATTAAAGATGATATGTTATCAGACTTTGGCAAAGAAATATTAAAGACAGAAAGTGAGGCAAGGGAATGATAAAGAAGTTAATTAAATGGTTGAGGAGAAATTCATGTATAGAATGTGAATATTATTACAAGGAAAATAATGTTTGTCAGTCGAAGAAATGTGCAACTTGTGGCTGTCATCCGTATGTTAATTGGTTTGATAGGCACTTTTGCAAACCGTACAAAGTAGAAAGTGAGGGATAAGGAGCAAGAATAATGACATTTAAGGTTATAGATGCAAAGACAGGAAAAGAACCTACAAGCAGAGTGATAGATAACATAGCCCGGAAAGGCGGTCTTTTGACGATGGACATAGATCAATTCTTTGTGGGTGAGGACGGTTCGCTTGTGCTTGCTGATGATTGTGGAAACATGACATATTGCGATAGCGAAAGATTCAAGGTGGTGGTGAATAAGGAGGTAGGAAGAATGAAAGTAGTATTGGATAAAGGGGCATATGAACCGATTAGAGCGCACGATACAGATGCCGGATTGGATCTAAGGACACCGATAGAGTTTACCATACGCCCTCATGATAGCTGTGTGATTGACACAGGAGTGCATATAGAGTTACCCAGGAGCACATTTGGACAGTTATTCAGCAAGTCGGGTCTAAACGTCAAGAGAAGCATAGTCAGTTTGGGTGGTACTATAGACGAAGGATACACCGGATCGATTACAGTTAAGCTCTATAACGAAGGAGACGAAGAATATCACTTCCGCCCCGGAGACAAGATCGTGCAGCTTGTTATCATGCCATATCTCGCTCCTGAGATTGAATATGTAAACGAGTTAGGCAATACAGACCGGGGAGATAATGGATTTGGTAGCACTGGGAAATAAGGAGCGAGACAATGAAGCAGTTTGATACATATGAGCGTTTAACCCCTGATACCGTCAACGGGGAGTCACTGAAGGTTATAACCATATATTCTTCCCGGGATAAGGCAGAAATAGATTCACTTGAAGCTTTATATGAAAAGACTTACGGAATAGGTATCAGCAGAGAGGTAATAGGCGAGCTGGTACGGTTTCCGGTTAAAGAGATCCGTGCCAATGCGATAAATGCAGTTAAGACCCTTGTCAGCAAAAGAGTCAAAGACGTCTGGATCAGCGATGGCAAGGGTGGCCAGAGTCAACAGGTGATTACATACGAAGATATTATGAACATATTACAGGAGGTGCAAAATGAAAAAGTCAGTATTGATAATTGATACACCGGATAACTGCAAGGAATGCAGTAGAAGCAAGTGCCCGTCATGGGTAGATGATGATGCAAGGCCTAAAGAGTGCCCGCTTCGACCTCTGCCGGATAAACGGCAATGTAATGAATATACCTGGAATGAATACCATGCCGGATTTGACCAGGGCGTCAACTATACAATAAGCGCTATCACAGGAGAGAAATATACACCACCAAAATATCAGGAGGTCAAAGCATGACTATCAACATGACAGCTATAGCGATAACAGCGCTGATTTGCGCCACAGTAGTAATTATCAACTATATCAACAAGGACTAAGAGAAGCAAAAAGGACAAGCGGGTGACTTGTCCTAAGTGCTCATAACAACATCATATAGAAGGGATTTCCGTTAGATATATTAACACGATATCAACAAGATATCAACAGAGTTATCAACAATGTCAACAGCGGAGGTCTCTATCATGGACGTAAAAGAATATTTGAGGGAAGTAAGAGGATTAAGGCGCGATATCAAAACAAAGCAGCGTGAACGTGAAGAACTTTGGAGCTTAATATCAAGTCCCGGGTCAATGCATCCTAAAGAGATACAGGTGCAAAGCTCCATCCCCAAAGATAAGCAGGGGGATATCTTAGCGACGATCACAGATATAGACAGGATCATCAATGACGAGATATCGGAGTATACCACGAAGATCAATAAAGCTCGCGAGATAATAGGATCTCTCTCTAAGCCAATACACAGAACTATATGCACGGAATACTACATTCTGGGGAGTACATGGGAGCAGGTCGCCAACGGAGAAGGCTATAGCGTGTCTCATGTGCAGAAGATGCACGGGTGGGCTTTGCATGAGTTATATCAGCGGTATAGTGAAAAATGATATAGAATGATAGGGTCATGTGGTAATATAATGTAAACTGAAAGAATCAGGTGAAAGAAACCCATATATTCACCTCCATAAATATTTTTTCTCAAAGAAAGAGACAGGCTGTAAACGTCGGTCTCTTTTTTTATACCTGGGGTTTTAGGGGGTGGGTATGCCAAGAATAGACATCAACATGGATCAGGTTATGAAGGGACTGAGCGAAGACAAGAACGCATCTAAGAAAGTCCTCCAGCGCACAATAGGCGATATGCGCAAAAGCGGCCCGGGCTGGGTCTCTAAGGCTGTGCGCGAAGAATACAATATAAAAGCCAGTGATGTTAAGGCGGCCGCAAGAACTACCAAGGGGACAAGCCGCCTGACTTTTGGAGGGGCTACCATTGATTCTGTGGCCTTAATTTTTCAAGGTCGTGTCCTCACCCCTACCCACTTTGGCATGAGACCTACTTCACGTCCTAAAAAGAAGAAGTCATACAGAATAACAGCGGAAATAAAGAAAGGACAGCGCAAGGAATTAAGCAGCAAAGCCTTTCTCGCAGGCACCGGAGGCGGAGGGAAACAGATCCCATTCCAGAGGATAGGGGCATCGAGACTTCCGATTGAAGCGATCAAAACTCTTTCGATTCCGCAAATGATACAAGACGGAAAATGGAATTTGAAACCTCGTGTCGAAGAGGTCGTCAATGAAAAATTAGAGAAAAGATTCAAACATCACGCAGACCATCTACTGGGGAAGTCAACGCATTAGATACTACCCTCCCTAGTAGTTTGTTTTTTTGATAAAAAATTTATTTTTTCGGGCTGGGCTCCTTTAGTAGGTACTTTCGGGGCTGTATAAGAGGTGCGGTGCTGGCGAGCCCGAAATCGGTGTAGGTATGCATCATTTAATCATGGAGTTGAGTTGAGTACGAAGCAAACGAAGATTGACCTGGATGGTCATTACGAGGTATCTACTGAGGAACTGGCCTTAAAGCTCGGCTGTACTGCTGAGTGGGTGAGACAGCTCGGAGACAAAGGAGCGTTGAACATCATCAGGAAGACCGGGAGACAGAGATACTTTGACCTGTTCGAGTCTATCACGACATACATCACATATATCCGCGATGAGCGAACTCAGGACAGTCTTACGGATGAGCAGATCAAGCTCGCGGATTTAAAATACAAGACAGCCCGTGCCGGAAAGATGGAGCTGGAGCTTGCAGAGTTCAAAGGGCAGATGCACCGGGCAGAAGATATAGAGTCAGTGGTCGGTGATATGGTAGCAAGGATAAGAGCTGCGATCCTCTCTCTCCCTGGAAGACTTGCAGTAGATACAGCTGAGGCGTCTACGGCCATGGAGACATCTGCGATCATAAAAAAAGCGGTTGACGATCTACTGAATGAGCTCGCTGATTACAAATACAAGAAAGAAGACTATAAGCGACTTGTAGCTGAGAGGGAGAAATGGCTGACCGTAAAGGAACAGGCGGAGCAGGCAAAAACACAGTCAAGGACAAGGAAAACCTCGAACACATCGAAAAAACCTGCGAGCAAATCAAAAACATCGCCAAAGGCTTCAAAGCGCCCGAAGACATAACAGTATCGGAATGGGCGGACAGATACAGGGTATTATCGCCTGAGAATAGCGCAGAGGCCGGACGCTGGAAGACAAGACGAACTCCGTACACGAAGGAAATCATGAATGCATTCTGCGATCCAAGGGTAAAAGAGCTCATAGTAGTGGCATCGTCTCAGGTTGGAAAGACCGAAAGCCTCCTGAACCTACTTGGATACATGATAGATCAGGATCCGGGACCGGCCCTTTATGTGCTCCCGACGAAAGATTTCGCTGAAGATTTTTCAAAAAGGCGCCTGGCGCCGATGATAAGGGACACAAAAGCAATCAGCGACAAAGTTTCGGACGTAAAAAGCCGCAACTCAAATAATACAATAACAAAAAAGCACTATCCAGGCGGAATGATATCGCTGATAGGCTCGAACTCGCCGACAGACCTTGCAGGAACGCCTGCGAGATATGTTTTTGCGGACGAAATAGACAGATGGACAAGATCAGCAGGGACAGAGGGAGATCCGTGGAGGTTATTAAGAGCCCGAACCACGACATTTTACAACGCGAAGATGGTAGCAGTATCGACACCGACGATCAGAGACGCATCAAAGATACAGGACTTATTTGAGTCCGGAACAAAAGAATATTGGTGCGTGAAATGCCCTCATTGCGGGGAATACAGCTTTATAACCTTCGATACGATCAGATTCAAACACCACACGATCGGATCGGGAAGCAAAAGGCAGCATATAGTAGATGAAACGAGCTGGGCTTGCCCTGTATGCGGCGGTAGCTCCACAGAGAACACCGTAAAGCATCAGCCCATGAAGTGGATCGCCGAAAGCCCGGAAGCTATAGACAACGGATGCAGGTCATTCTGGATAAACGGCTTTTACAGTCCATGGAAACCATGGAAAGAGATAATAGTCGAGTTTTTGGATGCAGGAAAGGACCCTGAGAAGCTTCAGACGGTGTTTAATACGCTGTTTGGACAGCTTTGGGACGTCCGTGGGGATCTCGAAACAGAAGATGAGCTGGCTGAAAGAGCTGAAAACTATGATGCAGAGCTTCCGGATGGAGTCCTATGCCTCACAATGGGAGTAGATACTCAGGACAACCGGCTGGAATACGAGGTAGTGGGCTACGGCCTGTTTGAGGAAAACTGGGGCATAGAGAAGGGGATCATAGACGGGAAACCGGATAACCCCGAGACCTGGGAGAAGCTGGACGGCATTATAGACAGGACGTGGCATTTTGCTAACGGCAGAGGCCTTAAAATATCGCTCACTTTCGTTGACTCCGGAGGACACTATACGCAGGAAGTTTATTATAATTGCGCTCTAAGGCAGAATAAGCGAGTTTTTGCTATAAAAGGCGCCAACAGACCCGATACACCGTATACATCGCCATGCAAAAGGGTGGAGTTTAACACGACAGCCGGGAAGACCGGCAAGGCATGGCTCTACATGATCGGAGTCGATGCAGGAAAAGAACATATCATGAGCGGCCTGAAGGTCAAAGAACCGGGCGCAAGGATGTCACACTTCCCCAGGAACCCCGGGAAAGGGTACGATTCTTTGTTTTACTCAGGTCTCCTGTCAGAAGTAATGACTTTGGACAGTAAAGGCAGATGGAAATGGGAGAAAATACCCGGTCATGAACGAAATGAGGCTCTTGACTGCAGAAACTACGCAAATGCAGCCTTTAAGGTGCTGCATCCGAATTTGGATGCGGTAAAGCAAAAACTGGCAGCTCCGACGGAACAAAAACCAGCGCCGCAAAGGAGAAAACGTATCCGAAAGAGCACATACGACGATTGATAACGCAAAGGACGATCACAAATGATGGTCTTTTTTATTTTTGGTGAAATATATGGCTTATGATGTTAAAACTACAAATGGGATACCGTATATCAGCTCACTTTATTTGAGAAATTTCCAATACAGCACTACCGTCGATAGTCTTGACACTCTTTATACACAGAGACAGGCAGTGTTATCCGGTGGCGCGGTAAGCTCGTACACAATCGGGAACCGTACTTTATCCAGGAATAATCTGTCAGCGACGGACGTAATGAAGCAGTGGGATAAGCTTATGGCGCTTAAAATGCGCTTGGAAAAGGGCACGGCACCGCGCAAGGCGGTCGGCGTAGTCCATAGAGACTGGTAAAACCACGGTTTTGGACGGTGTGAGGGATTTCCTTCGCGTTTCTTCGCTTCCTTTCACCTCTCGCCGTCCATTTTTAGGAGATACAGATGATATATAGAGGATACAAAGGCTATGGAGCTTCCGGCGCTTCATACTCAAAGAGATCCACGAAGGGCTTCAAGTCAATGTCTGGAAGTCCCAAAGAGGATATTGATGATAATAATATTACGCTACGCCAGCGTGGTAGGCTCATGTACATGGGAACACCCGTGGCAACAAGCGCCGTAAAGACTCACAGGACCAACACAATAGGCTTAGGACTGAAGCTTAACCCGCGCCCGGACATTGAATATCTGGGAATTACACAGGAAGAAGCTACTGAATGGGCGCGAACCGTCAGACGCGAGTTCAGCTTGTGGGCTTCGCATAAAGAAGCGTGCGACACGCTGGGGATAAATGACTTCTATGAGCTCCAGCAATTACTGTTGACATCTTGGCTGACAAGCGGTGACGTGTTCGTGCTTGTGCAGCAGGGGAAGGCAACGCCCTACAGACCGTATTCCTTAAGGCTCAGGGCTCTTGAGGCTGATCTTGTAACGACTCCCTCTGCAACAGGAGCAATAGCGGGAACATCAGGGACAAATCCGAACAACGGAAACAGGATCTTCGACGGGATAGAGGTCGACAAAAACGGCGCGGTGGTAGCTTATCATATCACGAACCACTATCCGTATGAGTCCACGGTAACGCCTTACGAGACAAAGAGGATCCCGGCATACGGAAGAAAGACAGGGCTTCCGAATGTACTGCATTTGATGAACTCCGAGAGGCCGGATCAGTACCGCGGCGTCTCATATCTCGCACCTGTGATAATACAGCTCCTGCAGCTCAACAGATATACAGAGTCAGAGCTTACAGCAGCATTGATAGACTCATATTTTACTGCATATATACAGACCACGACGGCTGAAGGCGAAAATCCGTTTAATGAAACTAATCCTGAATATGATCCGGGAGCCAGCCAGGATCCGAATGAGTACGAGATGGGACCCGGACAGGTGAATTTCCTGCAACCGGGCGAAAATGTCGTACTGGCAGATCCAAAGAGACCCGCGAGCGGATTCAGCGCCTTTGTGGAAGCCATATGCACACAGATAGGAGCGGCTTTGGAGATACCCAAAGAAATACTGCTTAAACAGTTTACGGCTTCATATTCAGCAAGCAGGGGCGCTCTGCTGGAAGCGTGGAAGTCCTTCAAGATGTATCGAACGTGGTTCATCAATGATTTCTGCAATCCAGTATATGAGCTTTGGCTCAATGAGGCAGTAGCGACCGGACGCATAGAAGCGCCCGGTTTTTTAACGGATCCGGCAACACATGAGGCATGGCTTGGCGCTGAGTGGATAGGACCTTCACAGGGACAGCTTGATCCCGTCAAGGAGATCAATGCGGAGATCATGGCCTGCGAGAATGGCTTCTCAACTCACGAGGATAGCGCTCTGAGGCTTAACGGATCCGAATTCACATCGAACGTCGAGCAACTTATCAGAGAAAAGGAGCTGCTTAAGGCTCTTGCGCCGGAGGAGGTTAGAAATGAAACCAAGGAGGTAACGGATGAACCAGATGAAGAAGCGCCTGAGTCGGATGAAGGCAGCGACCTCGAAAAGCCAGACGGCATCGAAGGCGGCACGGAGGATAACAGCAATGAATAAAGCATACATGATCGCGAAAAGCGAAAACGGAAAGCACGTCGATGTCGATCTATATGGCGAAGTTGTGCAGGATACCCCTGTTGATTGGTGGACAGGCGAGCCGTTGGAAGGCCTGTACATAAGCCTTGAAGGGTTCCTTAAGGATCTTGAAGGGCTAAAGGGTGCCGACACGGTTACATTCCGCATCAACTCCATAGGCGGGGACGTATCCGCGGGGCTGTCCATATATAACAGAATAAGAGCACTTGGCGCTCAGACAACAACCATCGTCGATGGTCTGGCTGCAAGCGCGGCCTCGGTCATAGCCCAGGCCGGTGATGTCAGAAAAGTATCTCTCGGGGCTCAGACCATGATACACGGAGCATCGACCTTAATGGTCGGGTATTACAACGATCAGGACTTGAAGCGGATAGAGGAAGGGCTTCAGACGGTCAATCAGTCCCTTGCAGACCTATATGCAGAGCGTACCGGGAAGGGTTCAGATGAAATTCTGCAGATGATGCAGGCTGAAACCTGGATGACGCCGGACGAAGCCGTAGAGAATGGCTTTGCTGACGAAGTGATAGGGCGAGAGATACCCGTAGTTGATAAAGTCGAGGGCCTGAAAGACGCTCTTATTGTCAACGGAGTGCTCCATAGATTCGGGAAAACACCGCTTCCTGATATGCCGGTCAATATGACCGTGAAACAATCAATAGTAAACGGTAGCGAGCCGTCTGCTATACATCCCAAAAATTCCAATAAAGAAGGAGGAGAAAAAGTCATGACACTCAATGAACTAAGAGAGTCATATCCCGATCTGGTCAAAGAGATCGAGGATGAGGCAACCAAGGCGGCTTGCACGAAAAACGAAGAAAACGTGCAGGCAAGTGTTCAGAATGCTCTTAAAACCGAGAGAAACCGTATCAGAGAGATTGACTCCATCGCAAAGATGGTCGGTGATCCTGAGATGGTGGATAAGGCTAAGTATGAAGAGCCTATGAATGCGTCAGAGCTTGCGCTGAAAGCTATGCAGGCACAGCAGGCAGCGGGCAATGAATATATAAAGAACCGCGCCGAAGAGCTCAAGGCAACAGAGGATGTCGAAGTGTCACCCAACGGAGGCATGGAAGACAAGGTAGCACAGGATGCGGCAGAGCTTGACGCCCTGATCGCGAAACTTAAGAAGGAGGCTTAAAGATGATAGTAAGCAAGTACGCAGGCGATAATCTCATCGCCACAAACGCTCATCCAGTCACAGGCCAGACCGTTACCGTAGAGAGTGGTGCGGGAGAGCTTGAGAGAGGCGCGCTTCTCGGACGTAAGAGTAATGACAAGTTCGTCATGCTCAGCAGCATAGCAAAGACAGCAGGGGCCACCGCTGAAGTGGTGCTTGCGGCTGACGTAGATGCTACAGATGCTGACACTGTAGCGGAAGTTTATAACAGCGGCGATTTTAACGAAAATGCCCTTAAAGTCGGTGAAGGATACACGATCGGTGAGGATGACAGGAAAGCCCTCAAGGATGCGGGTATCTATCTTAGCAACAGCGTAATCCAGGCAAGCGTATTGCCGATAGCATAAGGAGGTAGGAAGATGAGCATAAATCTTTATGATACCCACACAATGCTCCAGCTTCAGGAGGTAGTGAAGCCTAAGAGCACATTCCTGAGGGATAGATATTTCCCGACAGCACCCGAGGATATCTTTGCAAGCGAGGATGTTCTTGTTGATTTCAAGGACGAGACCGGAAGCACGCTCGCTCCTGTAGTGCTCCCTTCAAAGGGCGGTATAGCAGTAGAGCGCGAGGGCTATGAGACTCATAGCTTCACTCCTCCTCTGGTAGCACCTGAGAGACCTCTTACCGTGGATCAGCTCAACAAGAGGCTTCCCGGCGAGTCTATCGTTTCTGCTCAGACTCCCCAGGAGAGAGAGGCAAGGATCGTCACTAAGGACATCGAAGATCTTAACGCTATGATCGACAACCGTGAGGAGTATATGGCAGCTCAGACCCTGCTTAACAACAAGTATACTCTTAAGCAGTATGCCGACAGGTATGGCTCGAACAACTATATCGAGAAGGAGATCAAGTTCTACGAGGGCGCTTCAAACCCTGCAACCTACACTCCTTCAGCTACATGGTCAACTTCCTCGACAAAGATCGTGTCTGATATAGCTGCTATGGCTGATATGCTGACAAAGAGAGGTCTTGGAGCCACAGACCTTATCGTTTCCGGCACCGTCGCTGATGTGATGCTCGGTAATGAGAATATCCTTAAGCTCCTCGACAACAGGCGCTTTATCCTGGCTCAGGAGGTTAATCCTCAGGAGCAGCCCAACGGCTCTGTACTTATAGCTGTCCTTAACGTAAAGGGACACCTTATCAACGTTTACAGCTATACTCGCGAGTACACCGACGAGACTGGATCCACGGCGGCATTCATCCCTGATGGATATGTAGTAGTGACAGCTCCCGGAATGGGACGCACCGCATATGGCGCTGTAACGCAGATCGAGGGAACAACCCGCGATTTCGTTACCTATGCGGCTGCAAGGGTGCCTCATGTCGTTGTATCCGAGCATGACAATGTCAGGTCTCTCATTCAGCAGTCAAGGCCTTTGACCATGCCGAAGGTTAAGAACTCTGCAATAAGCGCAAACGTAATCTTCTAAGGAGGATAAACCAATGCTTGTAACGATAAACCCTGAATATAAGGGCACATACGGACATTACATCTCGGAGCTCGGCACGGTATCCGCAAAGAGAGCCGGATGCGAGCCTTTTAACGAAGATCCGGAAATCGCACACAAGCAGATAAAAAACGGCGTATTGGTGGCGGTTGACCCCGCCACCGTGCCCGTTGTGGATACTGCAAAAATCGAAAAAACCGTTGCGACGTCGCAACAGGAAAAAGCAGTTGACGATCTGGTTGACGATGCGGTTGACGAAGCAGTTGACGATGAACTGGATAATCTTAGTGTAGCTGAGCTCAGAGCGGCGGCGAAAGAGCGCGGTATATCGTCATTTGGCGTCAAAAAAACAGCTCTTATCGAGATGATAAGAGAATATGACTCAAAGGATGCTCCTGATCTTGGAGCGATAGATCCTGTATGAGTTTTTTCAAGGATTTAGTGGCGGCTGACAGGGACATAGTTATCAATATCGATGAGTTTGGGGATGAGCACGATATTGACGGGACGGTCCTTAAAGTGGTGCTTGAAGATGAGCAGATAAGAGAGGCAGACGATACGGAAGCACTCTCAGAATCGGCCGTCGTTATGTTCGCAAAGACAGAAGAGCTGGGCGATAGAAAAATGCGCGGTGAGACCCTGTATATCGATGACGTAGGGTATATCGTGCAGAAGTGGCTTGATGAGATGGGCGTCACGAGAGTGGTGCTGTCTCTGCCGGAAAGCTGGTAAATCATGACCATAGTTACGACTATAGATAGTATATGTGAATGGCTCAACACTAATGTCTGCCCGAATATAAAGCTAAAGAAGCCGCCGAAGGATGGAACGCCCACAAATGCAAAGTATGAGTATGAGCTTGTCCATCCGTATGCTTTCCCCATGTACTTGCCAACAAAGGATAAATTACCGCCCAAAGTCAAAACGGCGTTTCCTTCGATATGCGTACAGCTCGAATATGGTAATGATACCACTGACAACCGGGAGATGAGTATATCTCTGGGTTTTGGCGCGTGGAATCCTGGGATACACCCGGATGATTGGATTATACCGGATGGCAGCATGCCGCCAGAAGACGGCAATGTGCTGTCAAATGAGGTCGAGGGATGGCGGGATCTGTGGAATTTCGTAGATTACACGGTGACAGCCATTGAACAGACCACATACCTGGGGGAAAACGTCGAAGTGGTGCGGAGTGAAAACATAGAATTCGGACCCTATAAGGAGCAGGATTCTATAGTTTCATATTATCCTTTTTGGTTTGCATATACAACCTTTAAGGTGCGGAGCTCTCTTTTCCGCAACAATCAATCATTTATCAATCTTTTATAAGGAGGCTATATCATGGCATCAGAATACTTATACGGTACCTACGGGCACCTTGCCAGCAGCGTAGTATCTGCCACGGCAGAAGCTCCGTCTGTGGCGCTGTATGTCGGTACGGCTCCGGTGAACCTTGTGCGGGGCTATGCTACGGCAGGAGTGATCAATAATCCTGTCCGCCTGTCTAACCTTATCGACGCACAGAGCATCATCGGAACGGCTTCAGATTGGGATAAATACACCCTGTCAGAGGCTATACAGGCGCACTTCGCCAACGCTAACGGGAATATCGGACCTATCTACGTGATAAACGTACTTGATCCCTCGATACACAGGAAGTCAGCGGCGACCACAAAGACACTTAACTTTGTGAACGGTTCAGCATCGTTCGAGAGTGAAGATATCATACTTGATACCCTCGCTATCGCCGGGAAAGCCGAAGGAACTGATTACAATATCAGCTACAACTTCAGCACCCATAAAGTGACGATCATGTCCGCTAACGCTGATGATCCTCTCGATGGAGCCATCGCAGTGACATATAACGAGGTTGATGTTACTGCGATCGACGAGAACACCATCATCGGGACAAAGACGGAGACCGGAGTTTATACCGGACTTCAGGCGGCAGAGCTTGTTTATCAGAAGTACAACGCTGTCATTAATCTTTTTGCAGCTCCTAAGTGGTCACAGTATCCGGTAGTTTACAGGGCGCTTATAGCGAAGGCTACAAAACTTAACGGGCATTGGGATGGCTTCGTGTATGCTGATATACCGCTCACCTATGAGAGCGTGACATATTCAGAGGTTGACTCACCCAGCGGAGATCCTGCAGCTCAGGGATTCTATGAGCTCGTAGACGGCGAGTATGTGCTTACAGAGGATACCACGGTAGATTCTTCGAAGACCTACTACACAAAGAGCACTGTTACCGCTTCAAACGACACGATCCAGAAAGCTGTTAACTGGAAAGCGGCCAATGGATACACGTCTGAGAGGTCTAAGGTATTTTTCCCTAAAGCCCAGGGGACAGATGGAAATGTATATTTTATTTCGACCCTTGCCCTGGCCGAGACCTTAAAGCTTGACCTTAATCACGGCGGTGTACCTATGGAGACTTGCGGGAACAAGGAGCTCCCTGCGAATAAGCAGTATTTCGGTGCGGCTTCTGCCAATGCCGGATACTCTGTGACAGAGGCTAATAACCTTTGTAAGTACGGCATCACAACTATGGCTTTCTGGGGCGGATCGTGGAAGATATGGGGCGACCATACTGCAGCATACACATTTAACTCTGATGATGTGGATCCCAGGGCGATATTCGACGTGTCGATAAGGATGCTGCTTTATCTTACCAATAGATTCCAGATCAAGTGGGCTCCCACGATCGACAAGCCTTTCACCGTACAGCTTAAGGACACGATCCTCGTGAGAGAGCAGGAGAGACTTGATGCTCTTGTGGCAATGGGCGCACTTGTTGGTAATCCCAGGATCGTATTCGAAGCCGGACACAATACGATAGATGATATCATGCACGGTAATTTCAGATGGGATATACAGGTCACACCTACGCCTCCTCTGAAGTCTGCAAGCGCATATGTAGCATACACCGACGCCGGACTTTCGGCGTATTTTTGATTGGGAAGGAGGTTAAGACATGGCTGAAGGATTATGGTTAGATCAGAACCTTACCGTAAACGCTAATACCGTATACGTCAATCCCGTAGGCGGGGAGCAGAAGCTTGTAGGTAAGGATGTCGAGATTACACTTCCCGACGTAAAAAATAAGACCGTAGACGCTACCGCAATGGGAGAATTCTCTGTACCTGTCATTGGACAGTTCGAAAACATGGAATCCACTATTCATCACATCGGCGTTGACATGGGGCTTGCCAGTATGCTCGCTCAGGAGACTCTTGAACTTGAGATCCGCTGGGTAGAGCAGATCATGCTTGAGGGTGGCGCTCAGGCTACGGTAGGCTGTAAGGCTTTCCTTACAGGCTTCCCCACATCGGCGGTGCCGGAAATCACGGTCAAGCCGGGAGAGGCGGTTGATATTGAAGTCCCTTATACAATCACCGGATACAAGATGATTAAGAACGGGGAAACTCTCTGGGATATCAACAGACTGTCGCAGAAGCTTGAGATAAACGGTAAAGATTACTTCAAGGACATGAACGATTTACTGTAAGACAATGAGGGGGTGCTTTCGGGCACTCCCTCTATTTTTTGAGGATGGACGGATGGAAGAGGGAAATACTGCAGTATGGCTCGATCAAAGCTTAGTGGTAAACGCGAATACAGTTTACTCGAATACGGTGGGAGGCGAACAGCAGCTTGTGGCACGGGATGTTGAGATATCGCTTCCAGAAATCATTTACGAGACTCTTGATGCTACCGCCATGGGAAAGTTCGAGCTTGCACAGATCCATAAGTTTGAGCCCATGGAAATGGCTATACATCATATAGGGATTGACATGGGGCTTGCCGCTATGCTTATGGCTGAGATGCTTGAGCTTGAGATCAGATGGGTTGAGCAGGTCATGATCGAAGATTATTCAATGAAGACCGTCGGGTGTAAAGCTTTCGTCAATGCGCATCCTCAGGTAGCAACTCCAAAGATAAAGGTCAACATCGGAGATCCTTTGAATATGGAGATCAAATATCACGTAAATGGGTACAAGCTTGTAAGAGATGGTGTAGTCCTATGGGACATCAACAGGCTCTCACAGAAATTTATCGTCAACAACGTAGATTACTACGCACATCTGGAATCAATGATTTAACAGAAAGGACAGGGAGAAAACAATGAAAGGCAAAATCGAATTAAAGAAAGCTATTATGATCGACGGCAACGAGGTAAATACACTCACATACGACACTGATAAGATAACCGTTGAATCATATCTTAGAGCACTTAGCCACGCCACGCAGAAGAGTGGAGGTATCACGGGTGTGAATATCAAGCTTGACGCGGGCGCTCATCTCGTTCTGGGAATGTATGCGGTATTAGCAGAAAATCCTCAGTATGACATCACCGATATTGAGAGAGTATCAGGCTCCGATATCATCCAGCTTGTGGACATAGGAATGGCTTTTACTATTGGGCGGGAGGAGCAGACGACCGAACCGTCCGAAAAGCAGTCAGATCCTATGCCAAAGCCTACCACACAGACATCATCCAACTCCGCAAAATGAGCATGACGGAGTTTTTTATCGAATTGAAAGAAGCGTGTGAAGACGCTGAAAAAGCCAATGCGAAAGCAGAGGCGGAAAGAAAGAGACTGAAGCATGGCAGGCGGTAAAGAATACAAAGCAATTATATCCATAGCGGGAAAGCTTGACCCATCTCTGGGAAGCGCCGTATCCAGCGCTATCAAGATGACCGGCGGTATAGGCTCAGCGCTCAAAGTGGCTGGAACCGTAGCAGGCGTAGGCGCGGCTGCTATAGGTGTGGCCACTACGGCGGTTGCCGCATTTGGCAAATCGTCTGTTGAGGCGGGCATGAACTTTGATTCGTCCATGTCCCAGGTGGCGGCCACGATGGGAACCACGGTTGACCAAATAGGTGATTTGCGTAATTTTGCGCTTGAAATGGGGCGCACTACAGCATTTAGCGCGACTGAATCAGCTGACGCTCTCAACTATATGGCACTTGCAGGATATGATGCCGAGACATCCATGAAAATGCTCCCCAACGTCCTGAATCTTGCGGCTGCCGGAAATATGGATCTCGCCCGTGCATCTGATATGGTCACGGACACACAGACCGCTTTCGGCATGTCTATTGACAGAACATCGCAGATGGTTGATGAGATGGCCAAGGCGGCATCCACCGGGAATACATCTGTGGAACAGTTAGGCGATGCTTTTCTTACGGTTGGAGGGCTTGCTCAGGAGCTTAATGGCGGTATGGTTATGCTGTCAGATGGCACATATAAGCAGGTTGACGGTATCCAGGAACTTGAAATTGCCCTCACCGGAATGGCCAATGCCGGCATAAAAGGAACCGAAGCCGGTACTCACATGAGGAACATGCTCCTGAAGCTGTCCAGTCCTACGAGTGAAGGAGTAAAGCAGTTAGAAGCCTTGGGAGTATCTGTATTTGATGCTCAGGGCAATATGCGCTCGCTTGATAAGATATTCCAAGACCTTAGCGGATCTCTTGGAGATCTCACGCAAGAGCAGAAGCTGCAAGCGATTTCAGAACTATTCAACGCCCGCGATATAGCATCTGCTGAGGCGTTGCTGAACTCGATAAATCAAGACTGGGATAAGATAGGGGAGTCAATTCTGAATGCTGACGGTGCCGCGGAACAGATGGCAAATACACAGCTTGATAACCTTGCCGGGGATGTGAAGCTGTTTAAGTCGGCTCTGGAGGGCGCTCAGATAGCGATATCGGATACATTATCACCGTCATTGAGGGAGTTTGTACAGTTCGGCACGGACGGCATATCAAGGCTTACCAGCGCATTCCAGGAGGGCGGTCTTTCCGGCGCTATGGAGGAGCTCGGTACGATTTTGACTGAGGGACTTGCTAAGCTCATAGAGAATGCGCCATCTCTTGTAAATGCTGGAATGAAGCTCCTTATGGCTTTAACTCAAGGCATAATACAGAATATGCCCCAACTCATAACTACAGGCATACAGATAGCGACGATGCTCATACAGGGGGCGATACAGGCTTTGCCTCAGCTTGCGTCAAGTCTTGCCACAGCTATAGTGCAGACGATATCAAGCACGATATCGCCGGAAGCGGGGAGTATAGTACAGCAGCTATTTGATATATTCTCACAATTCGGGGAACAGCTCGCGCCGATATTCCAACAGGTCGGGTCGATGTTCATGGAACTGGGTCCCCAGATTGCAGAGGGGATAATGCCGATAATCCAGTCAGTAATGGATATGCTGCCGCCTATATTAGAGCTTATCGGCGCTATCATAGAGGCTATCGTACCTATCGGCGAAGTAGTGATGTCAGTCATACCTCAGATAATAGACATGATAGGGCAGGTTATGGCTGCACTGTCACCTATAGTGCAGTATTTAACCGGAGAGCTGACCAGTACAATTCAGCAGGTAATGCCGTTCATCACAAACATGTTGGCTCAGCTTATGCCGCTGATCATGCAGCTGATATCCGGACTCTTGCCTGTTGTGATACAGCTATTATCAACGCTTATGCCGATATTACAGGCGATATTCCAGATATTGGGTCCTTTGCTTCAGCTCGTGACAACAATCGTTTCGGCAGTACTGCCTATGATCAGCACCGGGATCCAGATGGTTATCAGTCTAATAACGGCGCTGACTACATATCTTAACGGTCCGATGATAGCAGCGATTTCAGGCGCGGTCGAGATAGTGGGGACAGTAATAGCGGCAATCTTAAATCATATTCAGCTACTGCTCGATTTTGTGACGAACGTATTTACAGGGCAGTGGTCAGCCGCATGGGAGAACGTTAAACAGATATTTGCGAATGTGTTCAATGCCCTTGCAGGCATAGCCAAAGCAGCGTTTAATGCGGTTATCGCAATTATAAACGCCGCGATAGACGGGATAAATTCGATAAGCGTAGATATTCCGGCATACGTCCCTGTAGTTGGCGGACAGCATTTTGGCCTGAATATTGCAAAGCTTCCGATGCTCGCACATGGTGGCTTCACAAACGGCTTATCAATCGCCGGTGAAGCAGGACAGGAGGCGGTCATATCGTTCGACCCTTCCGCAAGACAGCAGAACCTTTCATACTGGGCTCGTGCCGGTAAGCTCTTGGGGGTCAATGCAAAAGCGGTTGACACGATAGCCTCGTCTGCAAAAACGTCCGGATCGAATGCGGGAAACTTTATCACATTCTCGCCGAATGTGACCATACAGGGCAATGCGGACTATGATACAGTCCTGCAAGCTCTCCGAGATAATGAAGAGGAGTTTATGGATATGATGAACGAATTCTTCGCAAGGAAGGAGAGCGTATCTTATGGATGAATACCTGATATATACCACTAAAGCGGGCGATACCTTCGACAGTATCGCCCTTGAACTTTATTCGGACGAAAAGCTCTCATCTAGGATCATTGATCTCAACCCGCAAATGGCAGATGTATTGATATTCGACGCGAATGTTGAGCTCAGGGCACCAATCATAGAAGAAGACGCGGATACACCCGGGACAGCTCCGCCCTGGAGGAGATAATGGAAATAAAATATAACGATACTGATATCACAGATATGACCCGCGTAAGACGTGTAGAGGTCACACAGTATCTATATGACCATCTCGACACTATGACGATATCTTTTGACAATAAGACGGAATTGTGGACGGGGTGGGCGCCTCAGATAGGGGACAGGATACGGGTCACTGAAGAATACGCCGATAGTGGGAACCAGTATGTGATGAATATACGTCCCGAAGGAGACGCTATGATCTTAGGCTGTGCGGCTGTTAAAAAAGTCCACGCCGGACACGTCCACCAATGGGAAAAAATCTCATTCAAACAGATGCTGCAGCATCTCGCAGACGATAACGGCTTATCTATTGAATATTATGGGGTCGAGGATCAGAAGTACAGGGCGGCCGTACAGTCCGGCGAGAATGATTACAAATACATCAATGAACTGTGCAAGCTCGAAGGCTGCTTTTTTATGATATTTGACGGAGTGATAAAAGTCATATCCAACGAATACCTTAAAGCGACACCGACATCTGACTTTACGCTTGAGACAAGCACAGCAAGGCTGCACGACAACGAGTACTTTACAGGATGCCAGGTCACAGACGGCCAGACTACCGGCAAGGCCGGGAGTGATACGGGTGATGTCGCGTATCTTAAGACAGAAAAGCGCCTTGAAAGTATCGGAGAAGCGAACAGATTCGCATCAAATATGCTTGCCTATTATAACAAAAAATGCAAGGGCGGCAGTGCTATGGCTGATAAGCTTATCACTCAGCTCATGCCGGGTTCAAAAATAAAGCTGACCTGTGAGTATTGGACGGATCAGCCGATAGTGATATCTCGCGTGAGACATGACTACCTGAACGAAAAGACAAAGATATGGTTTTATTTGGAGGCTTAAGATGGCAGTTGAAACCAGCGTTATGGCCTATTGGTACAATCTCGCTTGGCAAGTTAAAGAGCGGGTGGTAGATGAGCAGGGGAATATTGTTCATGGCCTCATTGAAAGGATGGAAGACCTTAAGTTTGATATCACTCTTGAAAAGGCTACCGTCAAAAAGAAGGCTGTGGCAGAGATCCAGCGCGATATCTATGGGAACGTAGTCACCAAGGGAAAGAAGGGCAAGGAAAAAGTACAGACTGTTACACCACGGTACATAGTACCGACCTTCAAGGAGCAGACCATGACCTTCAAAACGGTTTATCAGGTCGCCACAGGTACCACGGATATACTCGGAAAGATTGAAGAAATAAAGAACATGATGGGTTCATCTAGTCCTCTTGTTATAGGTACCGAGTATTATGACAAAGTGACCGGGGAGATGACATCATGGCCGCGTGTTCTTGGAGTATTCCAGATGCAGCTTACCAAAATCGGAGTCTCAAATACAGAGCTTGACGATATCGGGCGGATGATCAAAGCTGAAGTTTCTTTTACTTTAAAGGAAACGACGGAGGAGGCTGTCAAAAAGGCAGCTATACAGTATCCGTCAGCAGCTACACTGTCATATCTTCAAAGTTGGGCTAAGACACCATTTATCTATACTGAAGTAGACCCTAAGACATACACGAAGAAGACCAATCCGAAGAAAAGCGGATGGTATGAGCTTGTAGATGGTCAGTATGTAGCTACGAAAGATAAGAAGGTAGTCCCGGGAAAGACTTACTATACCAGGACGGCCAACAGTGACGGAGTGACAGAGGAGTATTGGTCTGCAATGTCGATATCTCCTGATCCTACAGTCAAAGCTATGGTTAAGCAACACAAGAAGGACAAGAAGGCCGCAACCAAAGCTGCTAAAGCTGCTCTTAAGATCAATGTTAAGGAACTTCAGGCGGCTATTAGAGCAGGTACGTCTTCAGAAAGCACTATCTCAAAGTAGGTGAATATATGAAAGCATACGGAAATGGCACACCTCAACAGTGTGTCTTAAATCTCATGTCCATGGTTAAGGGTGAATGTCCATATGAAAGATGCAAAGGTTTATCTGACGATCTCTCAGGGCAGCCCGTAACCGGCGTATTCGGCGAAGTAATCACAGAAGTCTATTGGAACATTCAAAATTATGAACCACGCGCAAAAGAGCAGGATATCAACCTGATCATGCAAGACTTCTTGAAGGGTAAATTTACGATTGCCGCGACAGTACTTACGAACGGGGGTTAATGATGCTTAAACTGATCGAAACAGATTCCAATACACTTTACAACAGTATTATATCAGCAATGGAGATCATGACCGGGGAACCCTTATACCCCGGAGATGAGCGGCGCATTTTTGCAGAGGCTCTTGTGCAGGTAATAGTATCCGTGGTCAACTCCTGTAACGTAGCCTGCAATGGGAAAATGCTACAGTATGCAGTTGGTGATGCCCTCGATGCATTGGGGGCAAGGATGGGAGTGGTACGGCTTCCTGCCGAACCTGCCACAGCAACATTTAGGTTTACTCTCACGGAGGCGCAATCTCTTGATGTGACCATACCAGAGGGCACGCTTATTACTACAGACGGTGATATCTACTTTGCAACAGATGAAGATCTTGCAATATCAGCAGGCGATACCTACGGAGATGTCACGGGAACATGTACCGTTGACGGATCAGAAGGAAATGATTATGCAGCAGGGGCGGTCGCTCAGCTTGTTGACACTATTGACAAAGTATCAACGGCAATCAATACCACGGTGACGTCCGGCGGATCCGACGAAGAAGAAGACGAAGAATACCGTGAAAGAATACAGCTTTCAAACTCAACATTTTCCACTGCGGGACCGGTCAAGGCATATCAGTATTACGCTAAATCAGCGGACAGCTCGATCATAGACGTGGTAGTGGACTCGCCTAGCGCCTGTGTGGTCAATATCTATGTCCTTACAGATTCAGGAATACCGTCACAGAGCGTTATTGATGCAGTCGAGGCTATATGCAGCGCGGACGATGTGAGACCGCTCACCGATCAGGTGAATATCCTGGCACCCACGGCGAAGACCTATGATATCGAACTGAAATATTACACTACCGCTGAAGATGAAGCGGACTGTGTAGCATCTATCGAAGGAGACGGCGGGGCTATAGATCAGTTTGTCGAATGGCAGGCTGGAGCTATTGGGAGGAATATCAATCCTGACAAACTCATGGCTCTTTGCATGGCACCAGCGGGCGGAGTCGGATGTATCCGGCTTGATATCACTTCACCGGTAAATACATCCGTCGGTGATTTTGAAGTCGCACAAGTCGGAAATATCACAGTGACGCACGAGGTAGTGGAAGAATGAGACTAAATGATTGCGAAATAGAAAAGCTTTTGCCTCTTTTCATGCAAGGACAAGCCGATGATGTTGCTATAGCGAGAGCACTCGATCCGGTAATTAAAGATATAGCCGATAAAGTACGTCTTTGTTCAGATTGGGGCGTTATAGACGAGCTTCCTGAGGATTTTCTTGACGCTCTTGCGTGGGAGCTTGATATAGATTGGTTTGCTCCAAAGTCAGACAGGAGCATAGAGATAAAGCGGGAGCTTGTTAAGAACGCTGATGAGGTACATAAGCATCTGGGAACTAAGGCGGCCGTTGAATCGGTAGCTAAAGATATATGGGGAGAGGGCACCGTAGAAGAATGGTTCGAGTTTAACGGTACACCAGGGACATTCAAATTGTGGGTTGGTGTCCAGCTCACCAACGACAATATCAAGCGGTTTATGAAGACCGTCGGACAAGTCAAAAATGCGAGGTCGCATCTCATAGATCTTACCTGCAGGATCACAACAGATCTTGACGGTCCCGACGTGGATCACGAGGAAATCATAGATCACTACGGCGAGACGGATATTTTCAACGAGTTCTGGTACATGACAGTGCTTGATGAGTCGTATTTGGAGACTATAACAAGCGCATTCATCAACAGGAACGTGATGGATAGTCCCGAAGATATTAACGTATCCAATGAAGTAAGGTTTGAAGTCGCGGTAAGTGAAGGAATAAGCGCCGCGATAATTAAAGAGTCGGATCCTTGCTACCATTACAATAGCGTAATTGCTTATGACGGCGCATATCAATTTAATTCATCCTACGAGGAGGAGGACTTATAAAATGAGCAATCTTAACACAATAATCACTGCGAAAGCCCGCGAGAATATGGCGAAAGCCAGAGCGGGGTTAATTACGTTGCCTACTATTGCAGGTATGGCTTTTGGTGACGGTGGTGCGGACTCAGGCGGCACGGTGATACCGCCGACCCCGGGGCAGACAGCCCTAAGGTCGGAGCTGGCACGCAAGGCCATATCATCCACGGAGATGATAAGCGCCACTACTTGCAGATATAAATGCATATTAGGCACCAGCGAGCTTGTCGGGGAGAACATCAGCGAGATAGCCCTGTACGATACAGAGGGCGATCTGATGTGCATAAAGTCCTTTATCCCCAAAGGCAAAGATGCAGAGACAGAGCAGACCTATGTTATAGATGATGCTTTTTAAGGAGGAAACATGCAGAATTACACGCCAACATCGGCTACATATTCCGACAGCATAAGCATAGTGGAATCATCGGATGCCGTAAGCGATACCAATGCGAACGCTGCAGCGAAGCAGCTTATTGAGAATGACATTGTACTGAAGGAGTCAATAGACCTCCTTATCCAGAATGGATCCAAGCTGACCGACGTATCAGGAGCTTCGGCAACTACCACGGAAGGAACAGAGAGCGTGTCTATCCTTTGGTCGGATCCGGCGGATGTAATTTACAACGGTGCCGTGATAGCGGAATGGGACAGGACTGTACTTGTGAGAAAGGCAGGATCCGCACCGAATGACATAAACGACGGGACGCAGATACTTGTCAATAATGTGCGCGACAACTACGCCTCATCTGCTTTTGTGGATACTGATGTAAGCTTCGGAACAACCTATTATTATAGGTTTTTCCCGGTATCAAAGGCAGGAGCCATAACAAAGGGAACGGCCCTCAATGTCACTCCGGCGCTTGAAAAGCTTACTATCCCCACGGCATACGGATCATTGACATATAACGGAACGGAACAGACGCAGAGTTTCAGCAATTACGAGCCGTCAAAAATGAGCGTATCGGGCAACACAGGCACGAATGCAGGAAGCTATACGGCTACATTTACGCTCAACCCCGGCTATACATGGTCGGATGGGTCGGCGCTTCCCAAAACGGTATCATGGTCTATCGCGAAGGCAGCGGGGGCGGTAACGCTTTCAACAAACAGCGTAACCCTTGACCCCGATCATCTTACTGCCACGGTTACGGCATCGGGCGCTACAGGCTCATTAAGCGCATCATCTGCCTCACCGTCGGATGTTTCGGCTTCTGTATCAGGAAATACTATCACTCTGACAGCAGAGAGCGAGGATAGTAAGACTGTCAATGTCACGGTGAACGTAGCTGCATCCTCAAACTACAATGCCACAAGCGCGACAATCGCCGTGGAGCTTTCCTTTATCGGGGAGCTGGATGATGCTACATGGGCTCAGATAAGCGCCGTGAGTGCCGCCGGAACAGCTTCGGGCTATTGGAGTGTAGGTGATTGCAAGAAGATCAGACTAAATGGAACGGTAGGGACGCTCTCACTATCCAATGTGGATTTATATGTGTTCATTTTAGGCATAGACCATAATAGCGCCACGGAGGGCAGCGGGATTTCCTTCGGATGCTTCAAGACCGCAAAGACAGGCGGGACGGATGTGTGCTTATGCGACGCATCATACAACACCAACAAGTCGGATGGCTCAAAGATATTCAACTTGAACCACTGGGGCGGTTCTTCAAATCCATATAATACGAATTACGGCGGCTGGAAAGGATGCGACGCAAGGTATGACATCTTAGGATCCACAAAGCAGGCTCCGAGCGGATATGGTTCAACGCCTCAGACAAGCCGTGTCGGATACGACGCGGCTAGCGATACCGCTACGTCTCCGGTGAGCAATACGCTCATGGCGGCCTTACCTTCAGATCTCCGCAACGTGATGAAGCCCATCACGAAGTATACGGATAACAAGGGCAACAGCTCCAATACCTCGGCAAATGTCACATCGTCGGTGGATTATCTGCCCCTGCTTTCAGAGTATGAAGTACAGGGCGCACGTTCCTATGCAAATGAATACGAAAAGAACAGCCAGGCACAGTATGCTTACTATGCAAACGGCAACAGCAAGGTAAAGTATCAGCACGGATCAACGAGCTCCGCTGCGTATTGGTGGTGTCGCT
>Ga0326514_10000109_pt1 | contig 49463 bp, 84 predicted proteins | sample 3_2548_0518_D_FD_203653 | JGI IMG/M metagenome (GOLD analysis project Ga0326514, IMG submission 203653) | Bovine rumen microbial communities from UC Davis, California, United States - 3_2548_0518 | ecosystem: Host-associated > Mammals > Digestive system > Stomach > Rumen | place: USA... | reverse complement strand
CAGTCCTGCGAACGCGATGGGCGCGGTGTTCTGCTGCAATGAAGACTCATTCTGGATAAGCAAGATGACGAGTCTTCCGTATGCGGTGATTGACGCTACGGTCAGCCAAGTAAACATTTGCGAGACCGAGGTATACTTGATACCTCGCAAGGTCAAGGAACCGGTGGACAACGCGGAGCTTCCGTACAGCAAGAAGAACATTCACAACCTCGACGAGATCATCCACGGCATCAACATCGGATTGTCGCGCTCGTATGCTCTCGTGGGCATTCCCGGAACCGGCAAGTCCCAGTTCATGTACGAACTGATGCACCGTTGCAAGGACAGCCTCATTGTCAACTTGACTGAAATGACGTTCGACCCTGAACGCAATCCGCGTGCGTCTTCGGCACAGCGCATCATCCGCGCCGTTCCTCACCAGCATATACTGGTTCTTGTCGATGACATGGACAAGACGGAGCATATCGGTGACGTTCCGAAGGCACTCATCGGACTGTTCGAATGCTTGCATGACGATAGGCCGGGCGGAGAGAACGAGCTGTCGTTCACCTTCATCGCCACCATCAACAACCCTACGATCCTCGGAAACGCTGTCATCAAGCGCAGTAACCGTTTCGACGAGGTCATACAGATGGACTTGCCGAGTGTCGGTATCTACGCCAAGCAACTCGAAAAGTTACGCGAGTCAAAGGGTACTAACGACTGTACCAACTACAGGTCTCTGTGGTTCTATCCGGTGTACCGCTACATGAAGGCGAAATCGGTCACGCTGGCCGACTTGAGCAACATTTACGACATCCTTCGTATCCGTTGCAAGAAGACCGGCACATGCACGAAGTTCGGCATACGCGATATGCTTAATGCCGCCAAGACCATTGTGAGAAACAAGAAGAATGCAGACAAGGAGTATAAGTTATGATATTGATTAAGGCTACTGCAAACCGGTTTGTAAATACGTTGCTGAATCCGGCGGCCATCGAGAACATTAGCAGACATTGGGACATGATGAAGAACCAGCCGACTGGGAAGTACATTGTCAGGTGCTATTCCGGAGAGACTTACGTCACGACGAAGGAAGAACTCATCAAGGCTGGCGTTTCCGTGGACGACCTCAACAGCTTATAAACTGCAATCAGCTATAAAGGATAAATCCTATGCAAGATTGCAAAGTTCGTAACATTCTGTCCACGGTTCGAGACATGTCCGTAAAGGGAAAGTCCCCGGTCGATTACATTGACGGCGTTCTGGATTCTATCGAATGCGGAGCTCCGACAACCGAAACGGCCACTGTGAAGAAACAGCCGATTCTCGGCGCAGACTACGGCCCGATGGATGTGAAGCCTATTTTCTAGTCTTCAGTTCCTTCCAATCGTTCCGAGCCTTTTCGAGAGCCAGGTCGTATTCCGACTTGGCTCTTGTCATATAGTGTTCGACGAACTTCGCAAGCAAGTCCTTCGCTATCTTCATGTAGCCTTCGCGGTAGTAGACTGACGAGCTGTCATCGTAGTAGCCGTCATCGTCGACAAGTCTGGCAATCGCCTCGTCGACCACTTCTGGCTCCTCGTCGGTGATGCCGTTGATGATGTCCCATGAAATCCGCCTTATGCCGTTGTCCCTTGTTTCATTCAGCATGGATATGTGCTCGTTGCCTTCCATGTCCTCGAATATGACGCAGTTTCCCTTGTTAGTGTTGGTAACTTGCTTAACTATCATCGAATCCGGGTGCTTTTCCGAGTGCTGACCGCTGGTGGCGTCCTCGTGGTACACGAGGTTGTGGTGGTTTGGGCATAGCGGTATAGTGACCTTCTTGCCGACCCGGTTGAACTTCTCCCTCAAGTGGATATGGTGGAACTCGATCAGCGATCGGTTCTCTGTCTCGTAATTACAGTCGGGGAAGCAACACTTGTACATCATGGGCCGTTTGCAAATTTACACCAAATGTACTATATTTCTGTTTATGATGCAAATTCCGCCATTAGAAGCTTTTTATGCCGCCCATGATGCCGGCAGAATCATGATGGACACCGATCCGACCGGTCGTCTGGTTTGCTTCAAGTATACGGAGGAAACCGCCGCCAAGGCCGACTGGGATGCAGTAACACTGCACGCTCGCGGTATCGTGTTCGAGAAGGCTACCGGTAACATTGTCGCCAAGCCATTCCACAAGTTCTTCAACTTTCACGAGCTGTTCGCCGACGGCGATATGCCTACGAAGACGCGAAAAGCACTCGCCGACGCTGGTCTTCCGTACCAACCTGGCGGAAAGATGAAGTACGTGTTCGAAAAGATTGACGGATCACTCGGAATCGCCTACTTCTATGACGGCGAGTGGTATGTAAATACTCCGGGTAACTTCACGTCTCCGCAAGCGTTGTTTGCAACGCAGTGGCTACGCGAGCATCTTGCCGAGGCCCGTAAGAAACATCCTAACGCAAACATTCTCGATCCGGAGTTTACTCACCTGTTCGAGATAACTTGGTCTAAGGACAAGCATCCCATCACGTACGAAAAGGACGAACTGGTATTGCTCGCCCTCATCAACAAGCGTACCGGTATAGAGATGATGGCTCGCGGTCTAATGTGCGAACTTTCATATGACTTGCTCGGCTCGCGGATGCCCAAGTTCTTCGAGTTCGATACGCTGGACGACATCGCCGAGGAATGCAAGACCTTGCCGTCGAACAAGGAAGGCTTCGTAGTCACTTGGGAGAACGGATTCAAGCTCAAGATGAAGGGCGCGGCATATCTCCGTCTCCTCTCGTTCTACACGAACTGCACCGACTGGAACATCTGGCATGCGTATGACCCGGTTCTGAACATCTTCCATGCCCATATGGACGAGAAACACAACTACCAGTTCATCGACGACGAGCCACTGGTCATTCCGGAAGAGCTTATGGACATCCGGCACAAGCTGGAAATGTACCGAGTCACCTTCTTCGAGAACCTCGACTACATCATCGCATCAGGCGACTTCATCAAGATTACCGTCAAGGACATGAAGGATCGCGCAATCTACATCAAGGAACACTTCGAGGAAAAGTACCAAGCTCCCCTGCTCGCGTACGTGAGCCCCAAGTGCAACATGGACTATGTCAAGAAGCTGGTGAATAAGTGCATGATGCGCCCGGAAACCGGCACTGACGGATTTAATACATACTTTGGATACAAGGAATAACAATGATCAGCGAAGACCACGTTAGAATTTACTCAAACTACTGGAAAGACGTTACACGCGGTATTAAGACGATTCCGGGCGTGACCGAGTACGGAGACGGCTTGGGCAACCTTGGCTATGACTATTATGGTTACGAACTCGGCGGTTATACAGATGGCGACCCGGCGTTCCAGCTATATACCAAGTGGGGAGAAAATCTCCAAGGCACCAAGCTCAAGTATTCATGGTGCGCAGCGGACAAGATTGTCGGAATAGAGTACGTGTCGTTGCAGATGCGTAACGGAATGTTCCTCCTTTCACCGGAAGAATTCGTCGACGTGATCCGCAAGACGGTTGAAAAATTTAAGGCGCAGTATCCGGACATCAAACCGGCTCCTCAGTGGTCGTTGCGTTGCCGTCCTAAGTGCGTCGACGAATCTGGAAAGCCTCTGTTCATCGTGTTCGAGGGCGTGGACAATTCCGGGAAGACTACTATTTCCAAGAAGGTCGCCGAGTACTTTCCGGTGTTCAAGTGGCGCAAGGAGCCCAACTTCACTACGGAAGAGGCCGACCGTCTCAACTCCGACGAGTTCAAGGGCAAGGACGCCAAGAGAGAAGTGTTCTTCCTCGAAGGGCGTATCGAGAACCAGAAGGTCTACAACAGCACACCTTGTCTGCTCGACCGTTATCTATGGTCTGGAATGGCCTACGCGAAGGCGTTCTCTCCGACTATCACCGAGTTCTGCGACGAGCTGTACAGCAACTTCAAGATTTTCCGCAAGCCGTCACTCACGTTCTTCATGGAGACACCGCTTGAGACTTGCTACGACCGTGAGGAAGCCTTGAAGAAGGAACCGGGTAGACTCGAACGCATCCGCATGGCTTACCGCGAAACCGAGGATCGCGTAGGCGAAGTCGTGTACATCGACGGCACGAAGTCAATCGATGAATGCGCACAGTTCGTAATCGATACCTTGCTCAAAAAGTTCCCAGACCTCATCTACTACACCAAGGACAATTTCTGATGAATACCTTCGATAACTGGGTTCCGAACAAGCTGGACGAATTTACCAGGGTTACTGGCAACATCGGTTGCTTTGTTAACTTCGAGGAACGCAAGTATGTTGCGTCAGTTGGCGCGTACAGTCTAAATTCGCAGATGCAACTGGCGTATCAACACTATCAGCGGGTTGACGACTTGATAGCAGTTCCTGTCATGAAGTTGACTTCCGCTGGTATCGGTACATGGGCTTCATGTGGAGGTCATCTTCGTTGTGGCGCTTACCTGGCGTTCACGAGCGTGACTCTGGAATTCAAAGCGCAGATGGATCACTCACGGTATTGGCATAAGGATAACGTATCGTCCCATTGCTCGTACAAGTATGTCTGGAATCTCGACAAGCCGAATCCCTACGATACAGATTCAATGATCAACTGGCTTAGCGGTATCCAAGAACTGTATGAAATAACACGTGACTTGAAAAATGATTTCACGGAAATGAAGATGTATCTTTCTACCGAGCACGACCGTGTAATCGAAGAACGAAAGTGATTTAACTATCTAAAGAGTATTTTATGCCTATCCAATTTACAAATACCCACGCATTTTTCTACAAAGAATGGCCTTCCAACTTCTGGAGAGCCCCGTTCAAGTACAAGGATCACGATTTCTTCTGCACCGAACAGGCGTTCATGTGGGAGAAGGCGGTATTCTTTAATGACAAAGATACTGAACGGAAAATCCTTGCCGCGTCTACTCCCCAAGAGGCCAAGAATCTTGGTCGCCAAGTGAAGAACTTCGTCACCGAGGAATGGGACAAAGTTCGCTACCAGGTTATGGTTGACGTGAACTACGCCAAGTATAGCCAGGTGGAAGACTGCAAGAAGCGTCTTCTCGACCCAAAGTTCGACGGTCTCACGTTTGTCGAGGCGTCCCCCATTGATGGAATCTGGGGCATCCGCATGGCACAGAACGAGCCCGGTATAGAAGATCCTTCAAACTGGAAAGGCCGTAATCTTCTAGGAAAGGCTCTGACCGAGGTGCGCGACCGGCTCAAGAAAGAAGCTTCCGAAAAGTGAACCGATAAACTACGCATGCACACGTGATAGGCGTTACTGATGCGTAAGTTTAGGCAATACTTGGATGATTTACCGAAGAGTGCATTGAACGAGGCGGTAGTCTCTCTATACAACGCACTCTTCGAGGCTTCAGAAGGCGAGGCCGGAAAGTATTTCCGCAAGACTGTCCGTAGTGCTAGTCCGGACATCATCAATGAACTGCGCGAAAATACCATTGCAGTGATGAGGGAAGAATGCCCTGACGAGCCTGAGGAGAACTGGCCCCAGTGGCTGTGGATCTGGTTCCGTATGGACTTCAATCTGCGCAACAACGAGGCTGTTTATTTTGCTCCCGGATTGGCCCGTATAGTACTCTGTTCGCCGGATTCCGACGAACGGTTCGAGTACTGTCCCAGGGATCCGCTGTCGCGCAACGCCGACACGCTGAGCAAGCTAGTTCATTACATCACTATGGCCCACAAGGACGACTATACTCGATACCTTGTCGACAAGAGTACCGGCAAGCCGGCCACGTTCGATGAATTGAATGCAAAGTTCAGTGACGCACTGAAGCGTCATGGCGAAGAGGCGATGGCCGAACTCGAACAGCTGGACTACAAGCCGAACGATTATCATATTGTCGAACTGACCGACTATGAAACTGCCGCCGAGTTCGCCAAGTACACTGACCCGAACACATGGTGCTATTTTGAGGACGAGGATACGTTCGAATACTATAGGGAAGGCGGCACTATACGTCTGTACCTTGCGTACAAGCCTGGGTTCGAGAGTCTGGAACCGGGCGATAAAGGATACGGCCAGTCCATGCTCGGTATCGACATCGGCCCCAATAACGAGTTGATCCACTGCAACAACCGTTACAACCATGCTGATGACCCGGAACTAGATAATGACGTCAATCGGCCCGGAGACAACCGTTTCGATGCGAAGGAGCTGTCCATTCTACTTGGCGGCCCGTACTACAAGTTCTGTCCATACTATACAGAAGAGGAGCGTAAAAAGCTCGGCATCCTTACAGTCGACGACTTGAATGAAGCTGTGGAACGAGGCGAGGACATCTCCGATATAGTGAAGTATGTCAAGACTACGGAAAGCGGCGACCTTATCGTCAAGCACCATCATTGGTATAACATTCTTAGAATCAACGGCAAGCTATTGTTCAAAGACTGGCTGGATAATATCGTACCTACAGATTTCAAGGGCAAGCACTGTTACAAGATTTCTCTACATGACAAGGATACCATTGTCGATTCTGACATCAATCCGATGCTGGATAAATGGTATGATGCTATCTGGGTAGATAGTAATTCGACGTCGCCATACAAGGTCAATGACGGTGACTTATGGAATATGATGCGACATGATGGCTCTTTTGTACTCAGCGAGTGGTACAAGTCACTTCCCCAGCAAGTTTTCAAGGATAAGGATATATACGTAGCCAAGTTTGAGGATGGCAAGACCCGATTTATTGACAGTAACGGCAAAGTGTTATGTGACGATGAGTTTGATGCTGTCCGTCCCATTACCTTCACCAATCGTTACGCCAGGGTATTTCGAGACGAATTCTGGAACATATTTGACGTGGACACCATGAAGACATTGTTCCCCGAATGGGTTACTGGTGACAAAGAAGTCAGCAGACGACTGTGGATGGTTCGTAATTCCAATAATCAGTTCAATTTCTTTGATCCGGAAAAACCGACCCAACTCTTATTGCAGAGATGGGCAGACAATGTGTTCCAGTTTAGAAATGGGTATATCCGTCTAGGCTACAATGTACCGAATGATAAGGACAATCGTCGAGTTGACCAAGTGCTTGACCCGCATAACAAGCGCCTATTGTTTAATTTCTATGTCGACAACGTACATGACTTTGCTGATGGGTTCGGACTGTATAAGTGGGTTAACGGCAAGCGGTACTACATGAGTATTGGCCTTGACGGAATTCCAAATTTCGACCATTGGGTGACCGACCACTCATTTGATCAACGGACTGGCGAGTACTGGCTCACCAAGGACGGAAAGACTAACCTGTCTAGGGCTGACCGGTCACTTGCGTTGAACCGATGGTATGACAGTGTCTATAAAGGTGCAGTCGACGGAGATTTCGTCGTAAAGGTGACCGCTGGCGATAAGCAAAAGATGAACGTATTGCGCGACAATAAGCCGCTGTTGCGTAAGTGGCCCGACAATATCGAATCCGACTATAGTCCTTCGACGAACGGAAAAGTACTATGGTACAGAGTTTGGTACGGTGATAAATGCTCGGCATACGACCAGAACTGTAAGCTGTTGCTTGACGACATGTACGATTATGTCAAAGAGGTGTATTCACCCGGATATATCATTGTTGGAAAGCGTGAAGGCGACGTCATGAAATACAATATCTGTTTCAATGGTGGTAAACCGTTCTTGGATGGTTGGTATAAGGGAGATAAAACTAGCGACGATAACTTTATAGAATTTAATTGTAGCCGAGCAATTGTCTGCCAGAACGGAAAGATGAACGTGTTGACCCCTTCTGGACAATGGCTCATGGATACTTGGTTCGATGGTGTCCGCGAGTGGGAAGATATGCGTCTCGTCTTCTTTATCAAAAATGGTGAAAAATACAATGTATGGAACTACGACCATATCGAGTACGACACATGGTTCGATGATTTCCGCTGGCATCCTTATTCGACGAATTATGACATTATATACAATTCGACTGGTACTAAGATTACAGTCCATCCGGAATACGATGGCCCCCTTGGGAGTCCTATGGTCGTCAAGGCGATGTATGTCAATGGAAAGAAGGTCGATCCGACCAAGCCAACTGAACAGCCAACGGAACATCCCCAGAATCCAGAACAGGACCAAGCCCAGCCTAGTTGATAATTTAATTGATATATGCTATATTTCCAAGCGTAGGAGAAATCCTACGCTTTTTATCGTAATATGAAGGAAAAATAATATGTGTAAATGCAATAATAACTTCAATCTGCCCAAGTCTTCGGCCATATGTGGTTTCGTCGGAGCAACAATTCTCACTATTTGCGTAGTTGCAGCAGTCGTCATCAATATCGTAAATCTCGGCGTATCTTCCATCATGTTGCCGAAAACTATTATCGAGATCGGACTGGCCCTGACGGTCGTCTCCCTCGACATCGGTCTCGTCTTCATCATGTTCGGTCGCGAACCCAAGTGCCCTATCGGCGGTCACCGTACCGAGTTCGACCGTCCGTTCAAGAAGCCGTATCACAAGCCGTTCAACAAGAAGCCCCTCAAGGTAAAACTCGTTCGCGGTAAGACCCAAGACTAATATGACCTTCAAGGAATTTACCGACAAGTTCCCCATGCTGGTGGTTCACGACTACCACCAGCATCCCCAAAAGTCCGACCCTTCCGCAGAGTCGGAATGGTGGTACAACCTCATCAGCTACCGTGGCTACAAGTTCGCGTCCCATATACATGAGCTGCGCTACGGCGACGGCAGCGGTAAGCTGTTTATCTACTACAGCAGTCTTACAATGGAGCAGTTCAAGCAATACCTCACCCAAGACGATTTCTGGGGCGACTTTGCCAGACAACTGCAACTTATCTATCCTTTTCCGGAAAAAATCTTCGGAAAACCGATGGTTCTGTTGGATACTGACGAAAATCTTACTATATTTTCCGAAGTGCTGAAGCATATCGACACACTTCCAGCAGTGGCGAATGTTAAGGCGAATCCGACAACAACATCAGAGGAAGATGACGATGAGTAAGAAACTCACTATGCACATGGGTGGCCATATCCTTGGCCACTATATCAACGGCAACCATTCCACCATTCTGCTGGCGGACGGAACCAAGATCAAGGAAACCGGACACTGGGTGGACATCGGTGACGGACACAAGAAGTGGAAAGCCGACGACCAGGACCACTTTACCTACGATTTCCCTGAAAACTTCGACCTGAAGATTACCGACTACTGCGACGGCGGTTGCGCGTACTGCCACGAGAACTCCACTGTCAACGGAAAGCACGGTGACCTCAGCAAGCTCGACCATATCATCGAGACGATCCACGCTGGCACTGAAATCGCTATCGGCGGTGGCAACGCCTTGGCCCATCCCGGTCTGGTAGAGTTCCTCACCAAGTTGAAGGAACACCGTATCGTCGCCAACATGACCGTTAACCAGCGTCACATCAACGCCTACTATTCCTTGCTGAAACAGCTCGTGGACGACAAGCTCGTTCACGGAATCGGCGTGTCTCTGGTTGACTCAAAGGATGCGGATTCCATCGAGAAGGCCGTCTCTCTCGGCAACAACGTCGTGTTCCACGTGATCGCCGGTATCTTCACCGAAGAGGACTGGGGCAACGTGGACTGGAAGGGCAAGAAGATGCTCGTTCTCGGCTACAAGGACTTGCGCCGTGGCCACAGCCTTTTCGTGAAGGATCGCACGGGCATCTACAAGAACCTCAACTGGATGGCGGATAACCTCAAGGAGATGTCCAAGGTCTGCAAGTGCCTCTCGTTCGACTGTCTCGGCATCGATCAGCTCGACGTGCAGAGGACGCTCGGCATGTCCGACGAGGAATACTACACTCGCTTCCAGGGTAGCGACACCGACGTACACGACGCCGAAGGCAACATCACTTGCGCAACCATGTACGTTGACTTGCCCAACATGAAGGTCGCCCGTATGAGTACCGCCGCGCTCGACAAGCGTTTCGACTTTACCGGAAATGAAAGCATTTCCGAACTCCTTAAAACCACTACCCAAGGTTGGTAACATGAGAACTGTCAGAACTTGTGTATTTGAAACCAATTCGTCGTCCGAGCACGCCCTTTCCATGTGCCTTGAGTCGGACTACGAGAAGTACAAAAATGGAGAACTGCTGTTCTCTTGCACTCAGGAAAAGCTTGTTACCTTCGCCGACGTATACGAATACGTGAAGGAACGTGCCGACGAAATCAAGAATACCACTGACGAGAGGCTTGCCCAGTTCGTCAACGGTTACTTGCCCGATTTCGAGAATACCCTCACGCTCGACAAGTTCACCCAGATTGTCAAATCGATGGACGGAGTCTACTCGTACCGTCACGACAAGGACGGCCAGCCGATTTCCTATTCTGCCAAGCGCCGTATCGATTCAGACGAGAAGCTGATTGCATTAGTCCTTGAAAACCGCTACCACAACGCAGACGAGTATATTTCCTGGGTCGAGGACGAGTTCTACCAGACCTTCACTACACCAAGTGGAGAGAAAATCGTCGCATTCGGTTACTATGGTCATACCTAAGAGGCTACTATGAAGACTATCCGTACAAGCACATTTGAAACCAACTCAAGCTCGTGCCATACCATCACGATTGGTACGAACACCGCACCGGATCAGCCGGGAATCACAATCACTTGCCGTGGCGAAGGCGAATACGGTTGGGACGAAGGCGTCGAGTACAGTTGCCCAGAAGAACTGCTGGACTACGCAGCAGTCGCGTTCTGTCATATCTGTACTTCCGACGAAGAGCTGAAGGAACGCATGCGTGTGATTGGCGAATACTTCGCCAGTCGCGGTGTCACCATCGACTGGTGCGAGTACGAGGATACTCGCAACCATCTCTACGAGGACGAAGGCCACTTCGGTACCCGCTTCTGCCAGGGTTACATTGACCACCAGTCCGGCCCTCACGAGGACAGCGACTCGATGGAAATCGCACATATGTTCCGTGACGACGCAGAGGCTTTATTCAACTTCTGTTTCGGTGGCGATTCATCCATCATCACCGACAACGACAACCACTAGGAGTACCCATGAAGACCGTAAGACTCGGTGTTTTCGAGACCAACTCTTCTTCTACCCATGCTATCTGCATGTGCAGTGAGGAAGACTATCAGAAGTTCCTTGACTGTGAACTGTTCATGACGTATGACCGTTGCGACAATTACAAGCTGGTCACTGCGGAAGAAATCTATGAACAGTTCAAGAAGGAATTCACCGTAGACGAGCTTGCTGGTCGTTATCCCACGCTGGACGAATTCAAGGAAGTGTTGCGTTCAAAGGGTAACTTCAGCTATATTGAAGATGACGACCCCGATGCGTACGATTCCGAGGAAGAATTCCGGTCTGCCAAGATCGAGGACTGGCTTGCCAATGAAAGTTACGGAAACGCTCACAACTATCATCGTGACGAGTACGAGACGTTTACATCGAAGTTCAACGGTGTTGTTGCATTCGGTTACTACGGGTACATGTGCTAATGAAGACGATCCGTTCAAGCGTGTTTGAGACGAACTCCAGTTCGTGCCACTGCATCGTCGTCGCGAACGCCGATGATTACAAGAAGTTCGTGGACGGCGAGCTGTTTGCCGACGAGAAAGCGTACAAGTGCAGTTGCCGTAGCAACCTTATCTCGTTCGACGAGGCGTACCGCCGCTATCTGGCCCATCTGGATAACATGAACCAGAATTGTGGCGATTCGAAGGAACTTCCGTTGGGCATGAATGCCGTGTACTGGCTGATGCTACATCCGGAAATTTTCGAACTTGACGACGACAAGCGAATTGAGTTGATCAGTGGCAGTAATGACATCAAGGATAGCGTACGTGAAGAACTGCTGACCGAGATGGCGAAGCCAGGCTATACACGTGTAAATTCGTTCATGTGCTGGATTGATTACGACTCGGCCCCGGCATCGTACGAGATGCTCCGATACTGGACTGAAGACTTCACTTCCGAGTACGACGGATACGGATCTAGTCCGGTAGTGGACGTCGTCGAGAACGGAATGCCGATGAAGGAACTGAGGTGTGTCTGGTATGTTTAAGGACGACAAGTGCTTCCCGTTGGCGATCATACTCGGCCTAGCCTTCGCGGCATTGATATTCTATTTACTTAATTAAGGAGAAACCAAAATGAAAAAGCTCATTACCATTCTCGCAGTGTTCGCCCTCGTAGTGCTCACCGGATGCACGAAGATTGACCAGACTGAACGCGGTGTCATTCTTCACGGCGGTAAGTATTCCGGAACAGTAAATCCGGGCTACTGCGTCTACGTTCCGCTTTACACTGACATCGTGCATATTCCAATCAAGGTTCGGCTCGAAACCATGCGTATCGAGGCCGGTTCCAAGGACATGCAGAGGGTCACTGTCGGCGTGAACGTCAACTATCACATCCGGCCGGACAAGGTCGGCGATACGTATTCCAAGTACGGTAAGGATGTCGTCGAGACCGCTCTCCAGACGAAGATGCGCGAGACCATTACCGGCGTTACTCCGCAGTACGACCCGGAAGAAATGTTGCAGAAGCGCGAAGAGATCCGTCTCCGCATGGAACAATCCTTGAGGGCGAAGCTTGACTCTGCCCAGTCCTACATCGCCGTAGACGGCTTCACCATCTATGAATTTACGTTCAGCGATGCGTTCTCCCGCGCTATCGAAGACAAGCAAGTCGCCGCACAGAACGCATTGAAGGAAAAGAACGTAAAGGAAATGGTCGAATACCAGCGTGACCAGAAGAAGATTGCAGCCGAGGCTGACTCCGCCATCACGGTCATGAATGCACGTGCAGACTCCCTTGCCATCGCCATCAAGATGAAGGCTCTCGCCAATCCGCACGCCGCCGCATACATCAAGCTCCAGAGCATCAACAAGTGGGACGGCCAAGTCCCACAGGTGTCCAGCGACAAGAGCATGACGATTGTTGATCTGAAATAGTGGCGTTTTTTATCCATTTTCGCCAGATTTCGGAAAAGGCCCGACCTCACCGCGAGGTCGGGCTCTTTTTGTCTCTAAACTCATGGGTAGGAGGCTACCTATGGCAGAACCGGTTATTAGACTTGTGGGCGACGTGGACGAGGAACATGTTTCGGAAGTAATCGAGAAGCTGAGGAAGCTTCCGCATAACGTAGACCGGCTGGCACTGGTCATAGACAGCGACGGAGGATCCATAGAGGAAGGGTTCCGGCTGATCGACGCAATAAGGATTCTACAGGCCAAGGACGTGGTCGTCAAGACAATCGTGACCGGGAAGGCGTACTCGATGGCGGCACTAATAGCGTGCGCCGGCAAGGAGCGTACCGCATATCCGAGCGCGAGGATAATGACACACTGCGCAAGGTATGACGGCCTTACAGAGAGCGAAATCTACACGGCGAGCGACCTCAAGGTGCTCTACCACGAAATGGAGACATACGACGGAATGATGCGCGGAGTGCTTCTGTCCGCCGGTGTGTCGAAGGAGAACGCAGACATCCTTTTAACAAAAAAGGACACGTATTTCAACGTGTCCCAGGCTATCCATCTAGGTTTGATCCAGAAAGAGGAAAAGGATCTCATCTAGGCGTGACGCCGGTAAGTTCGTTTTCGAACCAGTCATCGAACGGAAACGGTTCGTACTGTTCTGTCTTCGGCTGTAGCATAATCCAAAAATCCGTGACGATTTTCTTTGCGTTCACGATAGCCTTCTGAACCTCGTCAGCGGTAATCAAGTACGAATCGCCATTAAGCTCGAATTCGAATTCACCGTCACTGCACCACGCATTGGTTGTCTTCAGCATGGTGATACGTTCCAGCAGACGGTCACGTCGGTCTGGCGTAACGTAGTTGTCCATAAGGTGGTGATTTCCTACTGGGAACTCTAGCTGGATGAGGTACGAACCGTAACGGCGTTGCATCTCGCGAGCTACGTGGGGGCGCATGTTGAGGAAGAATGAGTCGGCTTTATCCGTCAGCTTGAACGAGTCGATTTCCGGCTTGGTGTTTCCGTACGAGTCGACGAACGTGGATACACAGAAGAACTTTTGGGCTAGTAAGTCCATCTCGACGGAGAACAAGTGGAGAGCCTTGTCGGAACGGTAGTGTACGCGACCGATTTCGTAAATGTCGGCATTTTCCGGAATGACGAGACCTGTCTCTTCCTTCAGTTCGCGGTGCGCTGCGACCAACGGCTCCTCGCCTTCCTCGATGTGTCCTTTAGGGATGTCGTGGTTGAACAAGTATCCCTTCACGCCATTTGTCGGGTGGCAAGCGAGCACCTTGTGCGTCGTCTTGTCGAATATGATGAATCCTGCGCTTACTTGCATTTACTTGCCTTCTTTAATTAACTCTTCCAAGTCAGCCTTGGATATGCGTTCGTAGTGGAGTTTAGTGAATACGTCGAGTACCGAGAGATAGTACATGTCCTTCTCTCCGCACGGGTCTTCCGCGATGGTGAATTCATCAACGCGAACGGAGTACGGGTTGATTTCGCGTTTCTTGCACCATGCGTCAAGCACCTTCTGCTTGAACTCGTCGGTATTACGCTTCCGTTCGAAGTACTGTTCCAGATTCATTCTTTAACGCTTCCTTCTCTGCTTTCTTGCGAGCCTTGTATTCCCTGTTCTTCTGGCGGTGCTGTTCCATCCAGACGGGATCGTTCTTGTGTGCGTCGTAGTAACGCTTCTTCTTTGCCTTCACCTTTTCCGGGTTCGCGGCTTCCCACGTCTTCTTCACCTCGATGCAGTGCTCTCTGTTTGCCCAGTAGTGCTTCTTCGAGCGTTCCCTTGCGGCGGCACGTCGACGTTCCACGGCGTCCACGTCCTCGACGTCTTCAACTTTCTTGACGTGCTTGACGGGAGTCGGCAACGGTGCCGACGCTATCCTTGCACGCAGTTTAGTCCAGTCTATTTGTTCGTCCATAATACTGGAAATATAGCAAAATTGTCATAAACTGTACACAAAATATACACGAGGTATTGTTTATGGGTAAAAAATACTTAGCAATCAGCGTGAACGGTGGCGGTGCTCTCGGAGTCGGCCCACTCGCGTTCATGTGCCGTCTCGAATCGGCAATCGGTGGCAAGAAGCTGGGCAACTTGGCGGTCGCCTTCGCCGGTACGTCTACTGGCGCAATCATCGCCGCCGGTCTTAACGAGGGATACTCGGCCCACGACTTGCACAAGCTGTACCGTGACAACTTGAAGAAGATTTTCACCAAGTACTCCTGGTACAAGCGTCTCGACCCGAAGTGCCCTACATACGACAACTCCTACCTGAAGAAACTGCTCGGCGAGAAGTTCAAGGGGAACGTGTCCGACTGGAAGAAGCCAATCTTCATTCCCACTACCCATACGAACGGCGAGAGCGTGGAGAAGGTCTGGGACTTGGGCGACAAGAACATCGCGAAGTCGCTGGCCATCCTCTCTTCCACTGCGGCACCTACATACTTCGACTGCGTGCAGATCGGCAAGGAGAACTACATCGACGGTGGAATGTGGAAGAACGACCCTATCGACGTGCTCAACGCCGGTATGAAGAGGTCGGCGTACAACGGAAAGCTGAAGATCCTCTCGTTCAACACCGGCATGGATACGCCGAACACGCTTACCGGCAACCAGTCCTTGATTGGCTGGGCGTCCTACATCTTTGACGAATGGGTCGCACGTGCTGGAAAGAGTGGCTACTACGAGGTAAAGGCGGATCTCGGCGACGAGAATGTCGCGCTGGCTTCACCGAAGAACGGACACAAGATCAAGATGGACAAGACCGACGACAAGACCCTCGACAAAATCGAGGAGATCTGGACATCCTACTTCGACGCGAACAAGGACTACTTCGTCAAGTTCGTGACTACGTAACTGATTGTCACTTGTTTCAAAGAAGCACCAGGAAACGAGTTCTGGTGCTTTTTCATATCCGCCCTAGCGAATGCCTCGGTATTGTAGAAGAACGCCTCTTCCACGTTATCCCTCGGCATCTCGTGCTCGTTCAGATGAATCGTATTGAGGTACTTGCCGTCTGCCGTGCAGATGACGTACTGAACTTTCTGAAAATCAGGCTTCATTCTTAGTTTCCTTATCGCTTTCGCCTATCAGTTCCCACAGGTTATCCTCTAGGATACGTGCATCTTCCGGGTCGAGTGGCTTCTGCGATGCAATCCACTCGGTCAGTTTATGCGCGATCTCTCGGTTGGTTTCTTCCCTTGTGGCCTCGACGTTCTTCTTTCCGACCATCTTTGCGATGCTGTCCTTGATATTCTTCATCATCGCCAGGACGTTGATCTTGTTCAGCGGACATTCCTTGGACACCTCGGTTGTTTCAGCCGTCGGCGTGGAAAGCCGTTCGATTGTGCTTGGGATGTAGACCGCTTGTACGCAGTGTTCTACGCCGTCCTCGTCCACGAGGAACTTGAGAACCGAGTCGAACTTCAGTATGTAGCTCTTTTCGGAAGTCGGATGGTAGAGGTAGATCCTTCGTGCGCCGGTGCGCTCGTCGAAGTACCAGTAGCCCACCACGCCGGCATAGGAGCCTACGAAGATGTATGATACGTCAGTGCCTTCCACTTCCTTGTGGTTTGCGTCGATACGGCGGTCGTACCTTGACGCCATCTTGTCGATTGTCTTCTTGCATAGTGGCTCGTTGAAGATGCGTAGGCCGGGACAGGTGACGGTGTACTTGCCGGATTCCAGCTGCTCGAAGTAGCAACGGAACTTGCCGATGTAGAACTTGCTGGCTGACACCGGGTCTACTACGGTTTCCCTCAAGATGGTGAGGTCTGTGTTGAGCGACGCCGCCTTGTCGTGACCGGCGATGTACTTGAGCATTTCAGCTACGGATATGTATTCAAAGTTCGTATTCATGTAAGTAAAATTAGATTTTACACATTTGAAATTCAAATTGCCCTTTGCTATATTGGAATCAACCTTAGCCATAAGAATTATGGACGAATACATCTCAAATCCGCTGGAAACAGCATGCACAGTTCTCTCATCCGTCGGCGTGTCGCCTGAATACTGCCCGTCGGAGATGGTAACCAACCTCTACCTCGGCAACAATAGGGTCGGGTACGTGGACTTCCTCACCGATACGGCCACCGGCAGAAAGGTGTGTCTGGCATGGGTGAACTGCAAACGGTTTCCGATAAACACCCTCGAAGAGATTGAAAATCTGAAGGAATACATCATGCGCGAATACAAAGTTGAAGACACTTCGGCCCCCAAGGTCATCGTTCAGTACCGTTCTGACGATACCGCCCGTATCAAGGAGAACGAGAAGGGCGACTGGTACGACCTCTGCGCCGACGAAACAGTGGAAATGAAGGCTGGCGAGTTCCGCCTGATTCACCTCGGCGTGGCCATGAAGCTCCCGGCCGGTTACGAGGGCCATCTGCTTCCGCGCTCGTCCACCTACAAGAAGTGGGGTATCAAGATGGCTAACAGCATGGGCATCATCGACAACAGCTACTGTGGCCCGAACGACTGGTGGATGTTCGCCGCCAAGGCTGACCGTGATACCAAGATTGAACGTGGCGAACGCATCTGCCAGTTCCGTATCGTCGAGAAACAGCCCCGTCTCCGTTTCGTCGAAGGAAAGATGGAAGACAAGGATCGCGGCGGTTTCGGTTCCACGGGTACGAAATGATTAACTACGTCGAGGACTTGCTGGCTATCGGAATGATAGCGTTTGTACTGGCCATCGCATCTTGCGGTACTGACGTGCCTTCGAACGCCGATACCGAGCAGTGCGTACTGGACGGATCAGACTCGACTCTCACTTGTGGAGAGAACCGGTACATAGTCTATTGATGGAAATCACTCAATTTGCTATATTTCAGCCATCGGCAATTCCGCCGTTGGCTGTTTTATTATGGAAAGAAAAGGTTTTGGAAGCGAGGGCGACGCCTACAGGTACACCAAGAAGGTTCTCCTTGGCGAATACCGTCCGAACAATAACAAGGCTGACACGCTTTACTTATCGTTGACTGGCCAGGGTGCATCGATTGACGTGAAGGAAGCGTTCATGGAACGGGCGAAGCTGTCCGGAAAGTCGTGGACACGTGAGTTCTACGAGGAGATGAGAAGGGTATTCTTCCGCGACAAGGATACCGACATACGCTTCGCTCCGGGCGTGGCTAGGATTGCCGCGTCGGAAGCCATCCTGTTCGGCACCGACTGGGAAGAAGGTATCAAGATCCTTTCACTTCGAGAAATCGTGAAGATGATTTCGGTCAACCACAATAACGAATATGACCGCTACCTGAACAACTTCAGCTTCCGTCGTCTGGAGATGATGTACGGCACTATCGTGGACGAGTGCTGGCACGAGACCAAGAAGAACATCGAGGGAATGAAGTTCGGCCCTCGCCGTTACCAGATTACCGAACTCAAGGATTTCCGGACGGCGAACAAGTTCTACGAGGCCACACAGCCTCATGGCTGGTGCCACCTAGAACATGAGTCGACCCTTGACGGATATCGCCGTAACGGCACAGTCCGTCTCTATATCGCATGTCTGCCCGGATACGAGAACATCAAGGAGGACGATCCGCTGTACGGTGAGTCCATGCTCGGCATCGACGTAGGCAAGGACGGTCGACTGATACACGTGAACAACCGCTGGAATCACGCTCACGACACTATTGACAAGAGGAAGGGCGACAACAAGTATTCCGCAGAGGAGCTGTCACAGCTCATGGGTGGCCCGTTCTACAAGATGTGCCGTCCGTACTCCGACAAGTACTACGACACGCTCGCCAATCGTGTACAGCGCGATAACGAATCGGTCATGAAGAAGTACGAGCGCGGAATAGCCAGGTCGATACAGATTATCGAGCGTGGCCGTAACGCCACCGTTGGGAAGATCCGCCAGTACGTCGACCCTCGCAACGGAAAGAAGTACAATACTAGGCGCATTGGCCGTACGACGTGGATGCTCGACCCTATGGAATACGTGCCGGACAACTGTACTTTTGACATGCCGGAAGACCACACCATGTCCGCTATCGTGAGAATGAGACCTATATGGCGCGGTTCCGACATGGTATGTACCAATCCGGACGATGTAACGTCCAACTATATTTCGTCGATGCCTTCGCCGGAGTATAGAAACGAGCTGAGTGACGGTACGATACTTACCAGCACGAAATTGCCGGAAGTCATTGCCGACGTTTGTATCGAGCGCAAGGTTGGCGGATATACTTACAAGAAAGGAATCATCGACAAGGTGATACCTGAAGGCTGGCGTCTTCCTACGATGAACGAGCTGATGGAGCTGTTCGGCGCATTCGGTCTGGACAACGATTCGTACGCCAAAAATTGCCCCAAGCCGACGTTGAAGAAAGTCAACTTCGACAATCCTAACGCCGGCTATACCATAGCCGGTGATGATATTACTGGCGGAGATATACTTACGTACAAGCTTCACACGATGTACGATCCGGCACAGCCTACTCTATGTGTCGAACGCATACGCAGTCTGGGGTTCAACGAGGGAATCTTCATCGAGTACTTCCCTACCAGCGAGTGCATGGTCGACGATGGTTCAGTAGACTATAGCCAGACCGACATTGGTGCCATGCACGGAACTGATGCATGTCGCGATGCTGTTCGTTTGCAGATAAATGAGGCGGCGAATATGGCTGGCCGAGCAATGATCGAACCAATAAGACAGTTCAATGCGCACACTGGATACATCACGGCGATTGGGGACAATAGCTCGGTAACTGTATCGACTGCCACCTTGAAGTATACCAAGCAGAACATGCGCATCGGTCTCGGACTGTACGTGGGAACCGAGTACGTGACCGGCGACTACCGTTGGAAGAACCAGGAACGCCGGACAACTACAGTCGGTCTGAAAATGGACGGAACTTTCGGTATCGAGCGCGAAAGGTCAGACGCATTCATTTACTGTAGCGGATTGTACCGGGAAATAAAGGTGGGCAAGTTGCTTCTGGTCAAGGACAAGTTGACAAGGAAACAACAATAAGCTATATTTATGACGTGGCGTTAATGCGCCGCACGACGGGTCCTGGGCCAAAGGAATACCGAAAGCTGATTGCGCGATCAGTGGACGGGAAAGAATAAGTCGCGACGTGGACTCGAACAACACGGTTGGCCTATGTAACGATGATGTTGCTACCTTCTGGGCTACTGGGGCGACGGCCCTGCCGCGAGGTGGAACGTGGCTGGCGTTTTGGGAATACCGGATACCAACGGCTAACCGTTTCGTGCGTTGCATTAACGCCATATCTGTTTAATAAACTGTTGGCGTATGAGTGACTTTAGACTTTTCCTCCATATCGTATGCGTAGTGCTCGGCTACATCGGATCTATCGAGTTCGCACTGTGCAACATCCCGGCAATCATTAAGATAAAGACTGAAAAGACGGTAAAGGGAGTATCCCTCGGCTGGATTGTAATGTCCCTCACGGCGAACCTCTTCTGTGCGTCGTTCGTGCTTGACAGTAACCTCATAAGCGGTGTATGGCAGTACCCGCTTTATTTCAATTATGGCGTGGCTCTGTTTTGTTGCATATGGCTGGCGAAGCTTTACCGCAAGTACAAGTGACGATTTGAAATTCAAATTTATTATGACTAACTTTACCATAGAAACGATTAGGAGTTTTTATGGTTAAGAAAAGGTCAACCAAGAAGTCTGTAAAACCTCGCAAGGTCGAAGACTTTGTCCAGGACGCAGTCCACGAATCTGCCGCATACAATAACGCAACTGACGAAGAGAAGGCCGGATTCGACCAGGTGTTCGATTCAATGCGCGAAGATGCCCCTAGCGCAGTTGAGATGCCAGCAGAAACCAACGAGGAAGTTGCCAAGTCTGTCGAGGACATGGTAAAGTCATCAAGTCTGTCCGAAGAAGCTCGCGAAGAGCTCGCGAAGAAGGATGAAATTCCAGAATGGCTACGACAGAATTTCGATAAGGCCGGCATCAAGGCCACCGACGAGGAAATGAAGGCTTCGCTCAAACGTATGAATGACCGTTGGGCGAAGGCATCGGCTAAACCCGACGATGAACCAAGGGCTACCGGCTACGAGGCACCGGGAATGCCTCCGACTGGAGAAGACTTGCTCGATGCCGAACGACTGGCTCAGGAACAGGAGCAGATCAACAGTCTCTATGACGAACTATGTACCCAGTACAACGCAGTTATGAACAAGGCGAACCATGTATCACCGCGAGTTCGTAGTGAACTCGAATCAAAGATTCTTGGCGACCTTCCATCATTGTCCCAGTCTTCGAGCGGTGACACCTTGATTTATACCGGCACCCCGGATATGACTGGTTGGATTAATTCTGGCGGTGTACGTCATCGTATCACGCAGGAAATCGTTGACGCGACTAACAGGGCTACCCATTCAATCAAGTTCCCTATTCCCGGTGCTACTTCCGCCGCGACAGTCCCTGAAACCGAGGAAGAGCGCGTCAAGCGTTGCGACGCCGAAGCCGATGCGTTCACGAAGGCTACGGCAGACCTTCCGAAGGCAATGGTCGACAAGATTATGTCGTTGCCAAGAGACTGCTGGCAGACGACGTACTCCATGGCGATGACGCCGTATGTCCGGTTCGACTACGACGTGTCTCCGCGTTCAATCAACATTACTGTCTATCCGGATTGTGGCAAGACAGACAGTTCAATGCAGTTCTGCACGGTTTCGTACGCCCAGTCTGGCGGTTCTCCGGTGAACGTGAGCATGTGCTACATGTCCATCGCCGACATGCGCAAGGCTGGCCCCAACGCGGAGAAGCTCCTCACCTGGCTCAAGTCCAGTATCAAGAACTTCTTCAGCTAAGTCCTTACATGAGAGAGAGGAACGGCGGGCTTCGGCTCGCCGTTTTTTTTTTGATAAACTACGGACATACTGAAGGATTCGCTTATGACCGATCATGAACTTAACCAAGAATTTATCGCCCAGCTTGAATCAATCGAGATGCCGTCCTACCTGAAGGAAGCCATCGTGGACACGTTCCACGCTTGCATGGAAGGAGTCTCCGCAACGTACTCTGGTACAGGCAACGTGAAGAACGTTCGCACGACGCCCACTGACGGTATGGAAAAGGCCATTCTCGCCAAGGCTAAAGAGATTAGCGAGCGAAGTAAGACTATGTCCGGCGAGGACATGACACCAGCCCAGTTTGCAAAGCTTGTCGAGCAGATCCGGAGGAATCCGAGGAAGTACTTCAATAATAGAGCTCCGTCGGCGACCGATATCGAAGAGGTCGAGTCGACTCCGGAAATTCGCGAGGCGGCATACAAGGCGGTGCTTGCATTCATCGACACGATGTACCGTCATTTCGGCCTGACATCATTCGATGCCGAGGCGAACCTTCACACCATTATGTACGACGACAAGCGTACTCCCCATGGCCCGATTAACCCGAACCCGGTGCTGATCAAGAAGTTCTCTGATCTGAGGGCTAACCCGACTGTCAACACGCTATTGCGCGAGAACTACGGCTTACGCGAGGTTGTAGGCAGCGCAACAACCTTCTTGCGCAAGTTGAACGAAGCCGGTGACAGGGACAACTTCCTTGACTTCGCACGATCACGATGGCGTACGAACATCAGGTCACAAGCCCACGAGGGCAAGGTGTCGCTTTCCGATGCGAACGAGGAGTTCATTGAGAAGCAGAAACGCGAGAAGATTGAACAAGCCCGTGCAGAGTCTACCGCGCCTACGTGCATCGTCGACGTGATGAAGAAGATGAAGAAGGCTCCTTACGAAGAGGCTTACAACCAGTTCGTTTCCGTTGCGCTTCCTGGCGACGCCGAGGTTGCGCCGAAACCCGGCGAAGACATCTTCCATTACATGAGCCGCCTCGATGAACCGAGTGACTGTCCGAGCTTCCCGCAGAAGCTGAACGCTTCGGTCATGGCAGTGTACGGTGCGGATGGCATCGCCAAGTTGCAGAACCTTCTCAGTCAATCAAGCGACTTCCAGTACGCCTACTCCAAGGGCGAGAACGAGGATAACTCGCTTGTTCCGGCATCGTGCAAGGAAGTGTTCTTGTACTGGCTGATGTTCCAGAAGTACAACGAGATGTCCACGCAGATGGGCGGAAGACGAGCATTTTCCGCATAAGCTTGCAAATCAAAAAACCTCTTGCTAAATTGTGCAAGAGGTTTTTTATGAAAGTAGTAATGCACGAACAGGTTAAGTCGGTAGGCGATGTCGATGCATGGCTCAACGCCAACGGAAAGTCCCTATCGGAAGTCCAGATTACCTACACCTACAATCCGCGTGGAAGCAAGTACACTATCTTCTACGAGGAAGAGGTCGACTCCAAGTAGCCGTGAGATATATATACAACATAGTATTTATCGGTTCGGTCGTTGCCGGTATATTGAAGGGATTACGGCTATGCACCAAAGCCTTCAACATGGTAGACCGAATGGCCAACGAAGTATTCGGCGGTACGTACGCCGAGTTCTATGTCGCATTCAAGTGTCAGAACGTGGTCGAGAAAGGGCATGGGAACCTCGCTATAAACAACTATTGGTACTTGTGGAAGGAGACCGCGTCGTTAGACTGTGCCGGTGCTGAAAAAATCAGATGCTGGCTTGAACGCGAAATGCCTACCCTTATTGGCCGTATTACCGTCATGCGCCATACGCCATTCGCCGATGACTCGGACAGTGTCGTCGTGGGCCCAATTTCGGCAACCCCCACTATGTCCGGCGCGACGACGATACAGCTACTGTTCTTGAAGGAAAAGCTAAGGAAACTGCAAGCCAAGAATCCGCACAGATAAACAGCTTTATATGAAGCTGTTTGATGATTATTTCTACTTGAATCTCGACTCCAACGACGGTGACGACCAGTCGAACGGTTGCGGATGTGCTATACTTGTCGGACTCGCTTGTATCGCGCTTACCGTGATTTTCCTCTTTGTCAACGTATAGTTGAAGTTGAAATTCTTTCTTCCTATATTGTTGGGCATGAAAAAGTTGCTCCTTATATCGCTGTTGCTTGCCGGATGTTCCGCCACCGAACCGGTGACGAAGCATATCGAGCTATACCGTCCAATATCATGCAAGGACGTGAAGTGCGACCTTGACATCAAATGCACCGATCCGGAATGCACCATCGAGGTCGACTGTTGCTGTGTAGAGTAGTTTTTGCTATATTTACAGCATGGAAAACAATAATTGTACTCATGCACAGCTGGCCGAATGGGCGGCCAAGGGAAACGGCTTCGTTTTCGACTGGTTCAGCAAGACCATCACGACCTATTACAACTTTCAGAAGGGTGGAGAGAACTCTCCTGTCGTAAGCAACGCCTACTCAATCAAGTGGTTCGGTTCGAACCGCTGGTTAGATCCGACTGTTGAGAATATCATGCACAAGCCGGCGGAATTCGTAGGACACATTATCAAAGCGGATACGGTCGCGTTCGCCAAGTGGGGCAACATGCTCAAGAAGCACCTCAGCGAACTCGGATTCAAGATTGACCAAGCCGGTGACGAACTCTACGTGAGTAAACTGGCGGCGGACAAGCTCGCGTCGGAATCCGTAGCGATGCACTTTTGGCTGGATGGCGAACTTCCGCAGTACGGTACACCGGAAGACTCCGTTACCTTGGAAGACTTCTGCAAGGGATCAAACTACGCTGTGGAAACGGTAGACGGGACCGACTTGACGAAGCCTGACGGCAAGCCGACCACGGTGGCTACGCCGAAAAGCGGTGAGACCAAGGCTACGTTGAACTACGATAGGGTGGACTTCGGAAACATAGACGACTGGGATTATATCATCGAGTGCATTCCGGCATTCGCTAAGATGCACAGTACGAGACTATCGATGTGGTACATGCCGGTTTCCGTACAATCCATGTGGAGAATTCAAGCAAATCTCGGATACGGTGGTTCGTCAATCTATGTCTTGGTGGATAAATCAGGTAGCATATGGTGTCGTACACCGGACGACTTCAATTACATTGATATTTACGTTCCGAGTTCCGGGGATAACGAATCGGTCTCCAGCAGCGCGAGAGGCCACTTGGAAATGGTAATTGAATACTTGAGGTAACCATGATTGTGCCACAGAAGTTCATTATCGCGCCAGACATCGGCGGTTTCAATCTGGACAGCAAAGCCGCCCTGTATCTTGACTGGAACCACTTTCGTAAACAGTACGAGGACAAGTACGGCTACTTCAGCGAGTCAGACAAGAAGAACTACGACGACATGCACGAGTTCTCCAAGCAGATGCACCAAGATAACTCTGGCATGTTCTTCTGGGAAGGTGATTCTGGCCTTTTCCTATGCATCGCCTATACGTTCTGGGGAAATACTGCCGAGTACAGCCGAGAATATCTAATTCCGGTGTTCGAATCGCTTGAGTACAAATACGAGACGCTGGATAAGCTTAATGGAACGATGCTCCGTATGGTCGAAGTACCTGGTGACGCGCCAGTCCGTATCGCCTCCGACGAGGAGAACGGATACGAATTCATCGAGGAAAAACACAAGTTCTATCCAGGCCCGGACGATGCCGAACAACGCATGATGTACCTTGTGGCCAAGTATTTCGCCGAGAATACCCAGCCGACTGACGGTAACTACCAATTCGAGGAAATTACCATATCAATCGACGGAAAACACGGTATCGTACGCGGCGAGCACGGTTACATATTCATCCAGCGCAACGAATACGTAGACCGTGTGGCCTACGAACCGGTGTACTTCGGCCATATCAACCATTCGTTCTTCACTCCGCCGGTCGAGCGTTGCCTCATCACGCCGGACGAGTTCGAGGTGTTGAGGAAGCTGGTTGGCTGTATTCCGCAAGTATTGACTCCAGAAAAGGAAGATTTATGAGCAAGACGTATGTCAACTTGATCACCGGATATATCGGTGCAGGGAAAAGCTCCGTGGCGAACGAACTTCGCAAGAAGGGCCATATCGTAATCGACACTGACCGTCTCCGAAAGGACGTGTTCCTTACCGATCCGGAAATCCGCGCTGTAATCTTCGGAAAGTTCGGTCTTGATGCAATCGACTGGATCGGTGGACTCTCTCAGGAAGTCCGCGACATGGCATTGGCTAATTACAGCGTGTACACGTGGATCCATGATGTGACCGCCAAGGCGTTGCGCAACCATCTTGAGCGCATATTGAACACGATCGATTCTGAAAAGTATATCTTTATCGAGGCGTCCAACAAGTTTGACTGGATTTATAGCGCGTTCGCAAACAAGTTCAACTACCGACACTACAAAGTAGTGGTCAGCGATACTGTCGAACAGGTGGCTCGCGTAGTGAAGCGTTACCAGACAGGAAACAAGCTGTATACCGAACAGCCGTGTAGTTTTTATCACTATTCGGAAGAACAGCTTGCAGAGAACAAGAAAAAGCTCGATGCGTACGAAGACATGGTTTGGAAGACGATCGAGCTACAGAAGAAGATTGACGAGACCATTTTCATGCACGATGTCGTGTTCTTGCGTAACGATGAACCTGATTCCATCGGCAAGATGGTCGAAAGGATTATGGAGGATGTGATATAAATGAGAGCTTGCGTATACCCAGGGTCGTTCGACCCGTTTACCAACGGCCACTTGAATATCGTGTGGCGTGCCGGAAATCTGTTCGACAAGGTCGTCGTGCTGATTTCGCCGAACTCCGAGAAGAAACGCTTCACCGACGAATACGTCATGAAGGAAGCCATCGAGAAGACGCTTGAGGTGGCCTTCCCTGACCCGAACAAGTACCAGGTCGACATTCTGAGTCCGGGGCTCAGTGTACTCGACTACATGAGTAACCACCGCGATGAACTGGACAGCTGCATGAACATCATCCGTGGCGTCCGTGACGGTCTCGATGCGATGGCCGAGCACCGTCTGTATGAACAGTACAGATGGTTCTCGCACGAAATCCGCTACGAAGTCATTCCGCTGTTCTGCGATCCGGTCTACCGCAGTGTATCGAGCTCGCTCGTGCGCGAGATGTACAAGATGCGTTCCTTGGACGACATTCCGGTTCCGCGTCAAGTCAAGGAACTGCTTGATGACGCCATAAAACAAGCCAACCCAAAGGTAGCGTATGATTAGCCAGTACTTTTATCTGCCGTCTAACCAAAAGGCCACAGAAGAAGAGCGCATAGCCTTCACTCAAGAACGGCTGGCCATTGTTAACGAATGGCTCGATCACGACTTTGTTCGCACCAATCCAGGTTCGTACAGCATTGCTAATATGGAAGGACAGATTGTCGACTGGAAGCTGGTGGTAGCTCCGGACAAGCGAGTCACCATCAACAAGAACTGGTTCGACTATTCGGTAGAATGGTTCTGTACCGAACACAAGTGCAAGCTGGACACGACTGACTTGATGTATCTTATCATGTTGCTGTACAGAAAGGTCGGCATGTATGTCAGGCCGGTCGACGGATCGCTGTGCGTTTCGCTGTTCTTCCCTAAAATTGAAAATAAATAGCACCTTTACTATATTTCCTATATGACCCATAAGAGCCCAGATGAAATCAAGGCAGAAATTGCCAAGTTGCAGCAAGAACTTGAGAAGGCAGAGGACAATGTACTCGACCAGTTTTTTACCGACTTGAAGACGTACGGCATGGTGCGCTTCAGCCTATGCGGCGGTGGCGACGGGTTCTACATCTTTGACGCCCGTATGGAGGAAACGGCGAATCCTTATTACAAGAACGAAACATTCTATAACCTCTACGGAAAGAATGTTATCGGCTCTCGTGCATGTCCTCCGTATATCAATGATTATGGCAATACGTACATTAGTGCAACTCACCTTCGCGAGTACATCAAGAGCAAGGACATCGAAGTCGTAAAGAACGGTAAGGGCGTCATCAAGGAGATGGAAGCCGGTTTCAAGGAGTACAACTCCAACGTGCAGTTGTGCGAGGGAATCATCGGTTCGCTGTCGCACGCCAAGGTCGATATCAAGGCGTTGTCCAAGTTGAGCAACAAGGAAATCATTAAAATAGTAGTCGAAACGTTCAACGGCGCACTGTTCCGTTACAAGGACAACGTCGGCGGTAATTCCTATATCTTGTATAGGGTCGCCGACATGCACGACGGATCGTACGTCGTCGGTACGGTGCATATCCGTAGTGACAATGGCCGTGACTTGCCCATGATTGAAGATGGCAAGTACTACTGCGTAAGGCTGTACCCGGACAAGTATTCACGCACGCCGAAGGACTTGCTCACTACGCTGAAGCACAGCTTCCATTACATCGAGTCCGTTGACGGACTTGAGCTCGCCAAGCGCATACGCGGTATCGTGAAGACGAATATCGCCAAGGAAGTTTCCGTACGTGAAACCATTATGGGACGTTTCGGAGGAAATAATGGCTGAAGTGACTATACACAACAATCTCTGCAAGCCGGCTGACCTGTATGCACCGGACGGAACGTACGTGGGAACGGCCAAGAACGACGAGGCAATCGCCGACGCCCACTTGCAGATAAAGACCAAGAACCTGAAGGGATATTATTGGATTTTTGAAGGACTCCGGATCAATATAGACCGGCATGGTACGTGTGAACATTATCCGAACGGCTTCAACGACAATTTCGGTGATATCTGTGCAAAACTTGTCTAGGAGAAAGTATGAACCTTATTGAATTTAATTGCGTGGACGACGTTGTCGATACGCTACGGCAGTGCAGTGAATGGATTTCTAGCTACGTTAATAAGCTTGAGGCTGAACTCAAGGACAAGAGTAGCCTTAACTTCGTACTACAATCCGAACTGCTCCGCCTTGCCAGTGCCCCCAGCCCGGTAAGCATCGACTGCGCGAAGGACGCCGCACCGCAAGTGGACTCTATCGCTAACCGTATTTCAGAAAACATGAAACCCCATTTCAACGATCCGCTGATTTCCATCGGGTCGTCGCAAATGGAACTAACTTACTCAAACAAACAAAAGGACATAAGGACATACCATGAAAAAGTTGTTCATTTCCCAGCCCATGGTCGACAAGACCAATGACGAAATCCTCGCTGAACGACAGCGCATCCTCGAACTCGTGAAGGAAAAGTTCGGGGATGAGAACATTGAGCTCATCGATTCCTTCTTCAAGGACGCACCGCACGATGCAAAGCCTCTGTGGTTCCTTGGCAAGTCGTTCGAGCTCCTCTCTACCGCAGACATCGTGTTCTTCGGTGGCAAGTGGCGTGAATACCGTGGATGCACCATGGAAAACATGGCCGCCCACAAGTATCTCGAACCGAACGGCGTTCAGATTATCGAAGAATAATCCGATTTCCGGGTAAATTAAAAAAAAGCTGGCTCATTGGCCAGCTTTTCTTTTATTTGTTAGGCTATGTCCACTCGCTATTCTTGATAAAGATGCCAATGGTAGTACATTCCTTCTATAATGTCTTCGGCGGTTTCTTCTGGTGTTTTGCCTTGATTGTGATAGTCTCTGATGAACTCGTCGAGGTCACATGACTTATGCCTTACGAACTCGTCATACATAACATCAATACCATAGCATTCATTTGGTGCTTCCCGCAAGAACTTATGGACTTGTTCACTAAATGTTGCAATATCGGTTGACATAGCTATTTGTTGTCCTCAGATTGTTCCGGATCGTTTGGATGCATCCTTTTGAGCAAGTCCTTGTAACCTTCTGCGATTTTCGCTTGTTCTTCCGGGGTCGATTCGATAATCTGCAACGACTGTTCTGGCGGCAACAGTGGCTTGTCCGGTGGCAATCTGCTGATAATAGGCCCGTCGGAGGAATTGGTAGCAGTACCGGATGTAGTCTGGTCGTACTGTGCGTACGTGACAGTCGGAGTCATGTCACATCCGTATGCCACACAGATATTGTCGCGGTACGGATCCCTTGGCAGTGGCTCGTACGGTTGCTTGAACGGCTGGAACGGCTTGATTTCCGGCATCTTCGGCAAGGGGTTCTTCTCGACGAGGTTGTCCTTTGACTTGACCTTGGTTAGTTCGTCGACGAGTTCGTCCCACGACTTTTCCTTGATTTCACCGTTTTCTCTTACGTCATGGTTGATGTCGATCAGCCCACGCGAGTACATGTCTTCGAGCTCGTCTACGGTGAGCTCTATATCGAGTCCGTGCCACTTAATCTTCATCTTAGACCTCCCAGCTGAATATGATTAGGCGTGACTGCCCTGTCGGAGAGTCGGTAACCTTCATACCGTCGAATTCGGCGCGAGCCATGATGTATTTGATCTCGGCTTCCGAGTTGCTGTTGGCAGTATACGTGTACGAGCTTTCGCCCATACGCGCCGTCTTCGTGCATCTGGCACGGATCTTGTCGTAGATTTTCTTCCCGCGCTTGTATTCACTGACACTTACGAAGCCGTACTTGGCTCCTATCTTCTCGCGGTATTCGTCTGATTCGAGCTTCAGCTTGCGTCCGAAGGTGTCTTCGGTGAACACGTTATCGAAGCCGGACTTGATTACATTCCAGAGTGCCCTTGCAATGAAGAACACTATTCCAAGCACAATTACTAAGGCTATGATTCTACCCATGATTGATTTCCTTTTATTGACGTTTATCGAAGTTGCAGTACCGTTCCAGCGTACTGAATGGCATATCGGCAATGTACCTCAACGTATCGTCCTCGTCATCCTTGCATTCTTCTAAATTAGTTTCATGTACGTCCGGGTTGATGTTACTGTCTACGTCTTTGATCCGTCTGTCGTACTTGTCGTTGATTTCGGCAACTGCGTGTGCGATTTCTGCCTCACGGCTCTTGTTGATGAGGATTATGATTGATTCTATCGACGGGTTTTCCAGCACGGTAACCTTATTCAGTTCACTAACGAACTGCTTTCCGTAATGAATTGAGAATGAACCCCAGTAGCAGATAAAATCGCTGCCCTCAGGTTTAGGCAACGCGGACCCGTTCCCAAGGAAAGTCATCTCGTACTTATTCCATATAATCGACGTAATACGGAATATGCCGGCGCAGTCCGGCGTCAGTACGGTTTTCCCAACCAGTGATTCAGCTTTATCGACTATTTCCTGGCCATACATGATCAATGCTATCTTGCGGTTGACTCGACCTTCTATGGCATGGCGGTGCTTGTGTATCTCGTGGAGCTCATCCGTGGTATGCATGAACTCCTTAACGTCTTCCTTGATGGATTCGTATGTCTTCTTGACTTCTTCTCGGCTAAGCATATCAGTCCTCGTCGCAAACGTCATACATCTCAGGTTCCGTACCGGCAAGCTTGCCGAACGAAATATCGCAGATTTCCTTCAGCCATGCCTTCGGGTCGGTTTCTGCATATTCATCTGAATCGACGAACTTCATGCGGGAGATGACGAGCGCGTCATTCGATTCTATCGTATCACCGCTGTTGCACAATGATTCAAGGTTGGAAATCGCCTCGTTATAGCGTTTCTTGATGTCGTTGGTGGCAGCGTCGATTCGCTCGTCCATTTCACGGATGAGTGCGTTCTTGCGGCTTACGATGTCCTTATCGTCGATGAGCTTGTCGACTACCTCGATCGATTCGAGGATTTTCTTGAAGTCGTTGTAATAGTGCTTGATGGAAAAGCCGGATTCCTTGTACTTGAAGTTGAAGAAGCCATCACCGAGGAATTTGAGTTCCCACTTGTCCCACTGCACCTTTTCGACGTGCAAGTAGTGGATACGTTCGCCTTCTTCGTTATAGCGGATGTTCTTTCCGATGAAGCTTTCCGCCAGGTTGACTATATCTTCGCCTTGGGTGATGATCTTAGTGGCACGAATTATACGTGACTCGATGTCATTTTCCTCGTCGAACAGTCGGTAAAGTTGCTTCTTGACCTTGCCGTATTCGACGAGGTCGGTCTCGATTTGCTGGAGTAATTCTTGTTTGTTCATACCGCAAATATAGCAATTTGGTTGCAAAGTTGCAAACCGATTGCTATATTTTGCTACATGTTACATATGTTAAATAACAAGGCCACTATCGGCTTCGGTTTCGTTTTCGGATTGAATCTAATCCTTGAGGACTTCGGCCTCTGTGAGAGCTGGAAGGTCACCCATACGTTCCTTACGATTATCAGCGGTCTAATTACGCTGGGAATGATCGGCTTCTGTATGCTCGAATACCTCAGCAAGCACATCGACAAGGTCGAGCGAGAGATGAACAAGGCGCGTGACGAGTATCTGAAGAAGGCTCGCGAGTTGGAGTACAAGTATGCATCTAGCGTTAACAGCATCATGTCGTTGGTGAACCAGCTGGAAAGCGAACTGTCCGAATTCGACGAAGTAACGAACGAGGAGAAATGATGTTCAACCCAGTAAAGGCATTACGCAACGTACTGATTCGCAAGGGATGGATTCAGCTCAAGTATACGCTCGTTATCGCAAACGAGCGTACACGCAGTGGGCGCGTTTACACCGAAGAGGTCATCGACCGTGCGCTCAAGGATGCTCCTGACGGAAGCGGTAAGATTATACCGTGCTATCTAGGTTCAAACGACACCAAGCTGACGAGCCTCTGCGGAATGGTTTCGCTGTCTCGCGAAGGCGACAAGGTTGTCGGCAAGATGGCCATCAACGATACTACCTACGGACAGGCTGTCAAGGAACTCATCACCCAGGACTCGCCGAAGGACTACCATCTTGAGCTGGAAGGCTACGGCGAGATTGACGCGGACGGAAAGGTTACCCAGTACGAGCCGACACACGCCAATTTCATGTGGGGCCCTGATGGAATTGTTCGCTAGCATAATCGACTTGATAGCCAGCATACTGGAAGCCATCTGGATGTTTGGCGACGACCGCAAGAAACGCTAGTCTGCTACGTGTCTCAGCAAGAACTCGACGGTCTTGATGTTCCAGCCGTCGCCGGTCATGTTGTAGATATGGGAGTTTGCCACCGGCATCTTGATCCAGTCTGGGACTGTCTGCAAGCGTCTGTATTCCATCGGCGTCAGCCTACGAACACGGCCCCCGTCGATCACCTTGAGCTGTCTGTTGCCGCCACGGCAACTTGTCAGCGTAGGCGACTTCATGTTGTGGTTGTACACGCGCTTGATGATGTCGTGTCCGTTGATGCCCAGAGTGGCGACTACGCGCTTTGTCGGGTCTCCTTCCTCGAATCCTTCCTTGTAGAAGTACTTCTCGTCGACATCGTGTTCTAGGATGTCGCCAAGCACGGTCTGGTCGTCACTGTCGACCGGATCGATTTTTATGTTAGTCCAGTACAGCCTACGGCGTTCCTGTGCCGAGAACTTGGAGGAATTGATTTCGACCGGTTCCACGCCGAGGGCGGAAGACATCGCGCCGAGGTCGTCCTTCTTGCTGGAAGGCACGTTCTCGACGAAGAACTTCACATCAGGGTTGTTGTTCGCCTTGATCCAGTTGAGAACCTTCAGACAGTCGTAGAAGAGCCCGGAGATGCCCTGTAGGCCGTCGTTGTAGCCGTCATGGCCACGTGTGGCCGAGGAAAGGGATCGGCATGGGCTACCGAACATCACCAGGTCGATTTTCGGCATGGACTTGAACACGTCCTCGCCTATCTTGGTTACGTCGCCCAGCTGTACGGTTTTAGGGAAGTTCGCCATCGTGACCGCAATCGAGTTCTTGTCGATTTCCGAGGCGTAGTAGTTGTCAATCTTGATTCCGAGGTTGGTGAGCGCGATCTGCCCACAGCTCATTCCGTCACAAAGTGAAAGTACGTTCATTTGTATATCGTTGTTTTTGATAAAATTATTCTATTTGGAATGACACGCTTGTTGCATATTTGCTATATTTCAAGCATGAAACTGTTCATTTCCGATTTTGTCTACGCATTCAAGGAAATATGGCGTACAATTTTCAAGCTGTTGCGCAAGTTCTTCTGGGCTTTCTTAGGACTCACAGCGGTCATAACGATCAACATCTTGATACCGTCGTGGGTACTTAGTATGCTTGGAGTCAGCAAAACGATGAGCGTCATCTTGGCAATCCCGCTAGTGGCCTTTTCGATCAGCTGTACTTTCGCCTTGTGCTACGCTATCCATTCAGCAACCTTACCAAGAAAGGAATAATATGTCGAGACCCCAGAATCCAGAACCGAAGACCTGGAACGAGTTCCGTTCCACCGGCCTCATGACGTTCGTCAACACGTTCCTCCACATTTTCGGATGGGTAATCGTGTGCGAATACACTAACGACGAAAAACACGAATTTGTAAAGGCTTACCCGGCCAGGACTAGCTGGCGTGGTTTCCCAGAAAATGCGATGACTAAGGCTTACGAGAACGTGACCAAGATGCTGGCAACCGACATCGACCAGCTCCAGGAAGACGTCAAGGAATAGTCATGCAAGCGAATCTTTTAACAATAATCATCATAGCAATCGTAATAGGAGTAACTATGGAACTCGATGTATCAACCATCATCATCCTCGTCTGCCTCGGCCTCGCCGGACTCTTCTACTTGATCCTCAAGGTAAGGCAACCGCCAGAACTCACGATTCTCACGAAGCTTGGCGTGCATATTTGCGCCGGTCGCTACAGTGCGTGCGCCAGTCTGCTGTACGAGTGCGACAGGAAGCAGTTCTCCAGGGAAGCACGTTGCGTCATGCAACGCCATAAGAAGCGCGGAAACAAGGATACCTACGCCTTTATAGTGGGTCTCTACGAGACCGTTTTTAACGGCAAGCGTCCGAGCTTCCTCGACAAGAAATTCTTCAACTGGTCAGCCATCAGCGAGTCCCACTTGGACGACCTCATGAAGATTCGCAACCAGTACAGCGAACTCCAGAGGGAAACGGACGCATGCAACACGACTTCGGCCTAGCGACAGACCGCAGAGTGCGTACTTATGCCGGGACAGCCATGCTGTTCCGTGGTCGTACGTTGATGGCTCTCCGCAAGAAGGACGCGGCGAACTGGTTTGCCTACTCGATGGCTAGTTTCTACTTTCCTCCGACAGACGAACAGAAACAGTATCTTATCGAACAAGTGAAATCTGTTGATGAAGCCGTTGTCGAGTACCAGATGGCAGTTTATGACGAGGACTTGGCAACATGGTATCGGTGCGAAATGGTGTTTCCGGAAATGGATCTGCACCAACACATACAAAATTTTCTCGCGTGATGACAAATTAGCGGGACTTTGCTATATTTTCATTATCAACTTAATATCAACATCCAACAAAAAGGATACAAACATGGCTATCAAAGCACGAATCAAGACCTTCACACCCAAGAATGCACAGAACATCCTTGATGCCGCCCTCAAGAGTGGCTGTATCAACCGTAAGCTCAACATGAACAAGGTTGACCGCTACGTACAGGCGATGAAAAACGGAGAATGGAAGCAGAACGGCCAGCCGATTACGTTCGACGAAAACGGAATCCTCATGGACGGCCAGCACCGTCTCAAGGCTTGCGTGATCGCCAACATTCCTATGACCGTGATGGTTCACGAAAACGTGGAACGCAGTACCTTCGACACCTTCGACTGCGGTGTGCCCCGTACGGCTCGCCAGGTCGTCGAAATGGCCGGCGGCAAGAAGTACAGTACTCAGGTCGCCAGCATCATCCACGGCGTGCATGACCTCCGCAGTATCGGCCATACCGCAATGAACTCCAGCAACATGACCAACACACAGGTCAACGACGAATACGTGGCAAACGCCGAGCTGTATAACACCGTCGCGCAGTACGCAGCCAAGTGCGTCGTCGAATCCAAGTGCGCTGCACCGAAGCTCATCGGCACCGTCGCCTACTACCTCATCAAAGACCGCAAGCAACCGGTGGATGAAGTTGAAACCTTCGTTACCGGCATCACGTCCATCGAGAGCTCCGATAACGTCTACATCAACAAGCTCCGCCGTTGGCTCATGCAGCACCGCATGGAACGCATTTCCGACCGTACCAAGCTGGGCTACATCATCCTCACTTGGAATGCGATGGTGCTCGGCGAAAAGATTCCGACCTACTCCGAGAAGAACGTGGAAGTGATGCCGAGCTTCATCACCAAGTAGCTTTGTAATTTCCATCGATGCACTCCGAAAAGACCCTCGTGGAATTCTCGGAGTGTTTTTGTTTATGGCGAGTCATTGACGGCATCGCTCGTTTTTTGCTATATTTCGAGATATGAAAACTATTAGACAATCCGTATTCGAAACCAACTCGTCGTCAGAGCACTGCATGACGATTGACAAGGATCGTACTCCTCGTACAGCGGACGAGTTCCCAGAACTCAATCCGGACGGCACTCTCTCAGTCGAGGTCACCCGTTTCTGGAAGTGCAGTAAGGAATGCGTCACCGATGTTCTCCGTGACATAATGGAGTACATCCTCGTTCTTGCAGACGCATGCAACGACTACAAGAGTGGCGTCGAGATGATACAGGACGGCTACCGTACAGCCGGACTGACTCCGCCTACTGACGTAATCCTTTACGTCGTGGACGAGAATGGACAGCGCATCCCTTACCTCACCGGAAACTTCATCTCGGTTGACAACGGGTTCAGCCGTCCAGAAGAAGAGAGCGTCTATATTCAAGTCGACCTTGACGAGAACCCGGATGTCCGCGACTTCCTTGGCATGAAGGATTCGCATTGTTGCTTCCAGGTATCCATAGATAAATACAAGGAGCTGCGCGAGAAGTTCCCAGACCTGGTTCCGGATCAACACAGCATGCCCATCGGCAAGTTGCCGTTCGTTCCGCATCCGGCTGGAATCACGTACAACTGCATGCCGGCGGACTCGCTCGCCAACTCATTGTCGTTTCTTTCCAGCGACTGGGACTACAATGAGGATGTTGACATTACCGAGTCGTTCTCTGTAAAGACGACGCTGTGGTTCACCCATAGCTAGGAGATTTTATGACCGAAGAGGAATATAGGCGTCTATCGTACGATCCGGATTACTTTGCACGGACGTGCTACCCTACACTTAACGAATCCGTGTATAGCATGGTCGCCAACATAGTCGGATTCGGCGGAAAGGTGTTCTCCATGGGGGCCGAGGATGCCGAGGTGAACCGTATGTCGGCATATGTCTTCCTTGCGTGGTACATTATACACCATCGTCAGAAGACGGTCGTTGTATCTGGGCCTGACGATGAATCGATTAAGACTATGTTTGCCGAGCTAGTCGGCATGGTACGCAGGGCCTTGATTAAGATGGGAACTATGTCACCGCCACGTACGTTCAAGGGATCCGAGACCTATATCGGCTTGGATAACGGTTCGGAACTCTATGCTATCGCGGCACGCAGTCTGCCCAACTTCCATCACAACATCGGTATGCTGTTGCTGGATGACATCAACAAGGTGGCAAAGAACGACAAGGAATGGCTATCGGAAAAGCTTCCTGAAGTGATGTACCTTGTATCCATCCACGGATTGACTTTGCTTCCGTCCAACGACCGAGAGGACTGGGAAGGAAGTTACCATAAGTATGTCGACTCGCTCAACGACTTCAACCGTCCGGGCAAGTCCGAACTGAATGTTGTCGTAAACGAGATTGACAAGTGCGACGCGGAACTGATAAAGATATTCGACCTCCGCATGCGCTTGACTGACAAGCTCAACGATGTCATATACCGCTTCGGTCTGGAAGAAACCAACCTGAATTCGAACAACCGGTTCAAGCCTACGGCATACGTCGATACGGACTTCATCGGGCGCATCTTTGAATTCTTGAACAAAGAGGTGAGAAGGAGGAACGATGAGCGCGATCAATCCTAATATGGAAGCCGAGTACGACGAGTTCGGACACCCAGTCCACTACGTCACCAGGACTGCGCCCGGCCTTCACATCGGCGAGTACGTCGAGGTCTGGGTCAAATACTTCAAGAAGGGCGACAAGTGGGACGCCAAGGTCGTCTTCATGCGCTTCGAGGACGGGCACGAAAGGGATTTCTCGTAATGAAGCTGTATTTCATCAGACATGCGCCTACGCTGGCCAATCTGTCCGGCAGCATGGTTCCGAACTATGACCAGACGGAAATTATCCAGCCCATGCAGAGCGATCTTGACAGCTGGCAAGAGCGAGTGGGAAGCCATATCGACTATACGAACAGCCATATCTTCGTTTCGCATACGTTGCGTGCTAGGCAGACTGCCAAGCTGTTCCTTACCGGCGGTACGAGCTTCGAGGTGAACAAGGCGTTATTCGCACCGCCGATGATATCGACATGCGACAACCTTGCCGAGTTCGACTGTCACGGTCTGGGCGACAAGAAGTTCTGGGAAATCACCAAGGAAGAGTTCGAACAGCTGGTGCCCAACGTCACTACGAAAACGATGCGCAAACAGGCCGGGCTCTTGGACGTGCAACTCCGCCAGAGCGGTTACAAGAACTGCATCTGCGTGTCGCACGGCATGCTGATCCGCTACATGTTCCACTACTACACCGGACGCGAAAATGTGCATCCGTACGACATCATCAATTCCAAGGACTTCAAGTTCAGCCATTTGGACATGATGGTTCTGGACACGGATCGCCACTACATGCAAGTGTACCGGTTCAAGGAGCCGATTGACCACAAGGAATCGAAATGAGAAGAGAAGTAAATCTTAAATTCTTGTTCCACACGATGGACGAGTTTCCGAAGGATGGAAGCGGTCGCTTCGCCAAGTACCTTCTTATCGACAAGGATGGCTACTGGCGCATTGGACATACTAGCGACGACCATACGTTCTACATGACCGGCGGCAACGACTACCCGGTCAACAAGCCACAGGCGTACGCCGAGATTACCCCGGCGCAAGCCATCATCGTCATGAAGATGCTGGACAATCCAAGAAAGAAAACGAAAGAGGAACAGTGCGAGTTTCCTGGCGAAATTACGTGGGAGTTCATCCTTTCTTGGGTAATACATGAAATCTCGACTCTGGCCGGAGTGCCGGGCGGAGTGACTGGCGACACTACGATAGTTCTCAAGAAAGGAACTATCGACGTATTCATCGAGTCCGTCCGCAAGGCGTTCGGCGTATACATTCCGCCTGAACAGTACAACGAAATCTCCGATAACGGAACCGTAAAGGCGATTGCCAGCTATATCTACGACGCAAGGGAGTTGTTCTGATGTTTGACTTCGTATGGAGAGGCATGAACGCATTCCCTCATGCCGAGTTCTTCTTGAGCTGGATACTGGTTCTGCTTTCCTTGCTGGTGGCTTCTACACTCATCATCACGATTGCGCAGATTGTCACCGATGCGTTCAACATCGATCACGTATACGACCCGGCCAGGTTCTATCACCTTGTCTTCGTGTTCCCAGTGATGTGCTTGTTCTTGTTGATCCGTTTCGGAATACAGAGGCGCGACAAGATGGTGTTCCTCGTATTCTCGTTCACCAGATGGGAGGAACACATAGTCCACTGGCTAGGGTTCTATTTCGACGAGGACTTCGACACAGTCACTTGTCAGAACATGTTCGGCGCAACGTGGGAAGGTGCTACATGCACTACTACGGTGTACCGGCGCAAACCAGACCGATAGAGGTTAGGATGAAGTTGGTCAAACTGGTACAGAACGAGAGCGTAAACATATCGCTTTCACTGGAAGAGCTACTCTACATCAAGAACTTGATGCAGAAGGACATGGACATGGGTAACCATCTCACCGACGCACAGCGCGAGTTCAACCGACAGTGGTTCAACACGTTCTATCTCATGCGAGATGGTGAGTTCAAGGACATGTCAGGCGAAATGAAGACGGCTCCTAAGCAGAAGATTAACTCCGTTGACGTTGCTGCCTACAACCGGTTCCACCAGGAGCACAGTAGGGAAAATTTGTAGAGTACTTATGTTTCTGATTAAGATACAGGAATTCTACACAAACGTAAGGGCGTATTTTCCGGACGCCGTGTACAAGATTAGTCCGTTCGTGGTCTATTTCGAGTTCAGTGTGTTTGGAATCCGCGTAGAACTTTACTATTATTGGCTGGACGACGTGATCCGGATTTACAACCAGGTGTGCCGAGGGTGCAGTGTCTACACGTACGACGATTACAGCAAGCTCGAATGGGATAAACTGCCGGAGACGCTTAAACAGTTAAACAATGCCGGCGCATTTGCGCTATAAGGAGAAATATGAAAAAGAAGTACATCAAGCCTAATATGGAAGTCATGAACATGGAATGCGGTACGCAGATCCTTTCCGGTTCCGGCGACAGCTACTGGGTTCCGCCCGAAGAGAAGGAAGGCTGTGCGACCCCGTGGCATTGTGACAAGTGGGGCGATGACTGAGTTTAGTCATGAAGAAAAAGAGGCGTCGATTCGTTCGACGCCTTTCTTCTATTGCGGAAACACTAACTTGACTGACTAGACTTGCCAAGTGGGATCGTAGTATTGGGCGTTATAGAACTTGAATTCGCCATAAGCGGCCATAAATTGCTCTCTACTGTACTCGATTGTTTTGTTGTTCACAAGGTCGATAGCTTTAGGATGGATACTTCCATCTTCATCTTTTACTGACTCGAACAAGTAGTGGTTCACGTCGAATGGACAGAAGTATCTCCAAGTCCACATTTGCTCATATGATGCTGGATCGAAGAAATTCTCAGCTATAGCTTGATCGGGAATCATTCTTTCTCCTATATTAAGTGTTTCCCAACGATACGTGGTACTTTTCTGTCAACAGCTTCACTAGGTCGTCCTTCAGCGAAAGCACGTCGCCGAGGCTCGGATCGTGTCCGGTGCATTGGCGCAAGATGGACTCGGCGAACTCCTCTACGGAGCCAGTGCATTCAATATCGTTGAGCTTATCCTGGAGATCGTACACTTCGGCGTCAAGGTTGGATATGTCGTTGTCCAGACCCTCGACCTGGGTATCGTAGAAATCAATAAGCTCGTCGTATCCGTGGATGACATCGTACATCATGTCCTCGGTAGCCTCGCCGAGGGCGATGGCCTTCTGGACTTCCTTGAGCTTGCATCTTATGTCTTCAGCATCGTAGAACATGGTTAACCTACGTAAATAAGTTCGTTTTTAAGTGGCTTGTTGAAGTCGTAACCGGAGACATCTATTACTTTGTCATCCATCACTTTGTTCGGCTCGCCGATGACGAAGTGACGATCCATGTTGAGGATTCTCGCGATGGATTCCGGTAATTCGAAGACGATTTGAATCTTATTGAACATCTTTTCCCGCCTTTAGCTTCGCTAGGTTGGATTCGATCTTGTATTCCTCGGCCACCAGCGGTTTTGCTTCATGGATAGCGTCCCTTATCTGGGCCTTTGAACAAATATCGTTGATGTCGACCGTCTCGCCGTTATCCAGTTCAGCCATGACGTCGCCGTAGAAGTAGGAACAGTTGTGGTACTCGTTGTATGCGCGTATGGCGTCGCCGTGGGACTTCGCCTTGACGATGTTGTACGGCTCGGTAAACTTATCGTTCTTGATTTCCGGAAGGCCACCGCACTTCATGCCTACGAGGAACGTCCTCATGTTGGTCTCGGCGTCAGGGAACTCGAACACCTTCCAGCGGTTGCACCACGACGGGCGACCGCCCATCTCGACCGCTTGGCCGGTTCCGTCAGAGTTGTTGCGCTTCTTCAGCTCGTAAGCGATATCGAACACGACGTTTCCGCCAAATTGGTGAGCCTTGCCGATCATGAAGCTCTTGTCCTTGCATTCGACGATGAGCCACTTGTTCAACGGCATGGAATAGCCTTCACGGTCATACCAGGTGTTCTTGAAGCTGAGCTCGCTGAGCTTGTTGTTCAGCTTGGTCTCGTTTTCGAGTGCTCCTGACATGACGAGGTTTGCGCTAAGTAACTCTTCCTTGAGTCGGTCGACGCTGTAGTCCTTGAACGGATCGTTCTTGTCTGGCGTTTCCGGAATATTCTTGTGCTGCATTCGGCTTGGCTTACCGGCTTCCATCCAGAGCTTCTTGGCTTCCTTCTCGGACATGTTCACGTCCTTGAACTGCATCCACGAGTCGTTCTGGATAACTTGGTTGAACTTGCCGCGAGTCTCGCCATATCCCTCGTAAGCCTTGATGACTCCGATGATGTCACCGAACTCGTCAATGCGGAGACATATATCCGACTGGAGAGCGTAGAAACAGTTGCTTGACAGCACGTCAATCTCGATATTGCCGTAGGCTTCCTTCAACTTCGTGAGCTGTTCAATCATTTGGTTGATCTGCATAGTCTATTCTTCTTTGTTGAGCCAGTTCATGATTTTCTTGTTCTTCAGCGTAAGTCCGATGAACACGAAGAACCCCAGGTTCGATATGGAGACATCGTATAGGTCGCGTGTAATCAAGTACACTACCAGGTTCGTCACGAGCCAAAGGATAGTGACGATATTGACAAACATGTCTTTTCTAGGCGTCCTCATGCTTTACCTCGTCTCCGTTGTACTTCGTGACAAGTCCGTGCTTGGTGAGAGTCTTCCACAGGCTCCAGGCCGCGCTGTTCACCTGGTTAGTCTCGTCGTCGTTGTCGCTGAGAAGGTTCAGGTCTACCGCGTCAAGCTGATCCTTGAAGTCATCGTAGTCCTCGTATCCACGGTCGATGATGTCTCGGACGGCCTTGAGCATGTCGATAATGTAGGACTTGCCGCTGAAGATTCCACGGTTGGCGTACTTGACTGTGCGGATAAGCGAAGAAAGGGGATATTCGGAGCCGGTGAAGAACGTGGTCTGCAAGAGCTTCGCCTTCTTCCAGTTTTCGCTGACGTACACTTCATCGATTTCCGGTGCCGGGTAACCGCCGGCTTCGCCGTAGCTTTCGTCGTATTCGGATTCTCTGTACTTTACGCCGATCTGGCAATGGGCGAAGTCGAACGAGTCCACCAGGGCTTGCAGTGACGGCTTGATGTAGGAGCAGATCTGAACGGTCTTCCCCTTGATCTTGAACGTGATGGCGTTCCTTGTCTTTGACACGATTTCGTAGTCGCGCTCGATATCCTTCGTGATGGCACTTTCTTTGAATTCGCTTGTCGGATATACGTCGATGTCGTTGGGTGACTCGGCGTTGAGGCTGGAACCGGCGACGTAGAACGGGGCGAAGCCGAGGATGCGCGAGATGTCCCATGCCGGTACGCGACGCAATGCGCGTTCAGTGATCGCCGTGTCAAGGTCGTAGCTATCGTTGCATGTGCAACGGCGTACGCTTGTCGGAATCTGTGTCGGCGTATTCTTCTTCGGTTCTTCCGGTGAAGGCGTTTTATCATCTATCTTTAGTACGTCGCTTAAATCCATTTTATATTCCTATTTGTTGAGCGTGTTGCTTGTTATTTTCTTCAGTTCTTCGATAAGTTGACTTGAGTTCAATCCATACTTTGGTTTGCTGTATGGACTGTAAATGTCGTACGTAACCAATCCGTTATACTTGTCGATCTCAATCACAAATCTGGATCCAGCTCGACGACATACAACCACATCAGTGTTTATTTCGCATTCGGGGAAGTATGCTCTGCATGTTATGTAGAACTGCTGGAAGGTAAATACCGGAATCGAATTGATATCCCTCATCGAGTCCTCCTCTGGAAATACACGCCGTATACACGTTTCCCGTCAATGGAGTGTACTTCGTGCGTCTCGTATATGGGCATTGACTGGAGCTGACGGTACAGTTCCGGGTTCCTTTCCTTGACTTGCTTGATAATGGGGCAATCCATGCTTACCTCGTGAACCGGTCGAATATGCCGAAAATGCGTATAGCGATGCGCTTGATGAACGGCAGTATCGATATGAATGCGCATGCACCAATCACACTGCCGAATCCAAGTACGCAAACGGGACCCAATGGTAACATCGACGCTAAGCCTACACCTACCAAGAAGCAGATGATTGCGACGAAAATCACTATCAATCCGTTAATTACAACCGGAAAGATTTCCATGAATGCGTCGACGATTTCGAGGAAAAAAATCTTGATGTCGCCGAGAATTTCCTTCAGCTCGCTCTTGTATGTTTTAAAGTTCATGATTCCACTGCCAGTATAAGTCCAGTCCGATAATGGTTTCATCCATACCGTCCTGGTAGTAAGTTCCATCGTATCCTTGTGCCACTGCTTTCTTCAAGAATGCCATGGCGTTGTCTTCGCTGTCGAATACAGCCAGTCTGGGACTGTCGTATAGGCACATGTTCCCCATCTGGGTATCGACCAGACGAACGTCGTAGTTTACCCATTTCTTGAAGAACAAGAAAGCCCTGGTCTGGTACTGGGGAAAGAACCAGCCCTTGTGCTCTTTGACTCGGTGTGTATTGTCGAGGTAATTCATGCTTGAAATATAGCAAATTTGCCATAAGTTTGCTATATTTCCAACATGATTATTGTAGTACCGGAACAAGCAAAGGAAAACTTGTCCAAGGGCCTTTCAGACCTTGAGGACACCCTTATCGATCTGGACGTGCCAGTATGGAAGGTCGTCATCGGAGGACTGGCCCTCGTCGGCGTGTTCGTCGGATCGTTCATCCTATTCTTCAAGTTGTACCTTGAATTGTTTAGAGAGGTTAATCTATGACGGCGGACGAGGCACGCGCAAGAATCCAGATCGGCAATGAGCTGGACATTACAGTCAAGTTGATGACGGTCGACACGTATCACCGCATACAGCGAGAGATCGCCAAGGCATCCGTGTTACGCCACAGCTGCATGGTCACGTTTCCTGAACTCTATTCTATGGATCACTTGCGCCAGAAGGAGGACGGTGACTATCCGCCCGATTGCGAGACTCTCCTCGTCGACAAGATTCTCGACGACGCGATAGCGGAAATCAAGAAAGACGGGTTCAAGGTGAAGAAGCTCGCATACAAGTTCGGACACGATAATATCGACGATGTCCCAACCATCGTCGTAACCTGGTTTCCACCAAAGAAGTGAGGCATTATGCTATACAAGATGAACCTTAACTACGACGTGTACATCCAGCCGAACGAATTCAGCTGGAAGGTAATCACGAATTACCTACGAGAACTGTACAAGGACATCAGTGAATCCGAGCTGATCGCCAAGGTCATGGAGTTCCGCAAGAGACGCGTACGGACTATCATGATAGAAGGTAAGGAGACGGAAGTACTATCGTTCCCGCTATGGGAATTTATGAACATGTTCGGCCCGTATATGGAATGGGGTGCCGGGCCGGCATGTGAAAACAACTCCGTATACATCACTTCGAGCAACATGTACGAAGTTAAAGAAAATGTAGAAGAAAAGAAAGACTAGGTTTCCCTAGTCTTTTTATTTAATCACGTCTGGGCGAGAATGTGTCTGTCGGATAGTAGGTTCTTCCGTCTGCGTTCAATATGGCGATACACGTCTTATCGTCAAGCATGTCGTACAGCTTCCATACGATTTCGTCCAGGTCTTTCCTGGTGAACATCATATCGCGGTGCTGGTCGTAGTACACATCGATTTTGAGGTGTTGGCGTTTGGGCCACTGGGTATTCTCCTCGACTTCACGGATCTTGTCGATTGCGCGACGCATGTGGAGTTCGAGTTCGTCTATCGTATGCGGACATGCCCAACAGCCGGTCAGCCCTTCGTCAAGGACAATGTAGTTGCCGTAGCTGTCGTCCTTGACTACATTATCGCAGTAAGACACGTTGGGATGGTCGGCAAAGTCGTCGGACTGGATGAAAAGGGAGGCGATACTGTCCTTTCCGTACTTGAAGATAGGGCTGTATACGTATGCGTCGATGCTGAGCATGCCGGGGATATTGGGGTCGTCCTTCTCTGTAAATGCCAGCTTGAGACGCTTGCATAGTTCGCGGAACTGGTCTGGGTAAATCGGTTGGTATTCCAAGTTGTTCATTTCTTCCTCTTCGGCTTCTCCTTCGGAACTTCAATGCATTCGTATTGGATGTTGAGATGGTTCGACATCCATCTTCTGTCCTTATCCAATGTTCTTACTTTATAACGCTCGACTATGGTCTTTCCGAGCGAGTCACACTGCGCTTGGGTATCGAGCCATGCCGATTCTGAGGTCAGTCCACCGCTACCACCGTGGCGATATCCGCTACCTTCGCTGAACGCGATTATGATGATTAGAAACCACATATCGTAAATATAGCAAATTGAACTCGTTTTTGCTATATTGTACAGCATATGATACAGATTCCAGAAGACCGTATAAGTAGCGAGGCTTGGCCTACGCTCACTGTAATGGTGAACGTGTTCAACGAGCACCAGCAAGAAATGATTACCAACGGAAGCGTGGATTGCATAGCTTTTGAAATATTCAATGAGCTTACACGCATGAAAGCCACTCCCATGCTCGCTGGCCATTGCGACTTGATGGAGGCGGCGCAGTGCTTCGTCGCTGTCATGCTGAAGAAACAGCTCCAAGGGAGCACCTATTTCGACCGGTACCTCGATTCCGACTACGCGGAATCGTTGAGGAACCTCACCACGTTCAGCGCGGACGAGATCATGTCCGGAACTGTCACACATCGAGGAGAGCTACCGGACATATCGGTAGGAATACGAGGTTATTGTCCCGATTGTGGCAAAACAAGGTTCAATCGGGACAATGCGTCTCGATTGTTGTCCCGATAATACACGCTGTTTGAGGATCGAATGCACGAAGAACATTTCAAGACAGTTTGCCGTAGTGTCATGCCGGATATCGAGTTCGACGTGAACGGAAACGCCATAGTCGCCGTCCCTGTCGGCGGAGATTACTTGAGCGACGGCATTTGCTTTAATACGTCGGACGGAAGCTTTTTTGCCAACGGATTCGTCTACTATGACGAGGAACCGATGAAGGTAGGCTATGGTTCTACCAAGACGGAATGGCCCGGATTGTCCATTGAACAGATGCTGGTAACTGCCCTACAAATGAAAAAGAGTCACGTCGAGTATGTGAAATCGTTATGCGAAGAGCACGACAAGTTGCTCGACAAGTTGCTCGACGCACAAAGCAAAGGAGACACCCATGGGTGATGACGAAAACGTATTGGAAAACTTGGCCGAAATCGAGGCCAAGGAACACGAAGAACATCCGTTCCTTGAACCGAAGCCGGAGGATTCCGAGGCGAAGCGTGTGGTGAAACGCCTTCTCAACTGGTACTGGGGCTACGACAAAGCCGAAGGTTCGCAGGAAATTACCGATCTTCTGTACGAGTTCGATCTCGTCATTGAACCAGCCGACGAAAACCGAAAAAGTGCAGATAGAATGAACGCTGTCCTGAAGGACAAGGACAGCACTATCAAGTTCTACAAGGAAAAGGCGGAGGAACGTCTGGAACGTATCGAAGGGCTTATGCATGAAATCTTCCGCTTAGACCCGAACCACAAGAACTGTACCATTTTCGAATGTTCTTCATTGGCGAACCAGTTCCCGTATGCCGACGCGGAACTGCGCAAGGAAGTTGAACGCTCAAACAGACGCGAGTCGGCTACGATCGACGCGCTGTGCGACTCCAGAACCAAGTACGACAATCTGCTGTCGATGTACTGGGAACTGAAAAGAAAATACGAGCCGGAAGCAAGTTCCAGCTCGGACGAAGGCCAAGTGTGCGCCAAGTCAAGTGATTGATATGGTTACGATCACGGAAACAGAGCTGTACCGCAACATGCGCACATACGGCGTCAATCGCGACCAGATGGACAAGTTCCTGTCCGAGCTTTCCGAGTACATGCCCGATGACAGCGGTGCAGTGTTAGGCCCTCTGGAGGAAGAGTAGGCTAACGCACATACTGGCTCATCACGTCGAACGGGATTTCCTCGGAGAACAAGGGGACTCGCTCGATATAAATCTTGAACCTCTTGTACAGATCCGAATGACGGTCGCATAAGTTGAAGTCGAACAAAGGTATGCCGAACTGCTTCATTATGAAATCGGATAGCGAGGTGAAGTCAGTGAACACGCCTACTACGCAGTCGGTCTCGTAGTCGTTGTGGAGAGGCATGCTTGCCATGTGCCTTGTCACCTTGTGGATCGCGTAGGCGTGTTTGTCTATCGGCGGTGGCACTCTGAAAGTATCTGCTGAGAACATGGCTACCTCATTATTCCTATGTAGTCGATTATAATTGGCCGTTTGGACAGCTCCACGATTTCTTCCGGAGTAAGTCCGGGGCCTGGACGGTACGGCTGAGTGGCGGTCACCACGCAGACCTTGTGCTTTATCGCGAACTTGCGAATTTCCTCGTAGACCTTGTCGATCATTGTCGCCTCATACCTTGTTGTAGTGGAATATGCCGGATTCGCTCGCCATCTTCAGTAGCCTCAACAGCTTCTCTTCCGAATAGAGCGGATAGGTCGGACTGAGGCCGTGGCTGTATTTGGCATGGTCGCCTTCGAATCCGATGACGAGATCGTCTAGCATGTACAGCGACTGACAGTAGTAGCGCACGTAGGGAAGTCGGAACTCATGGTACAGACCGGTGAGGGCCTTTATATGCTCCCATTTGAATGAGTTAACGCCGTGTGGTCTCAGATGAGCCCTCATGGTGCTCTGGGATATGCTGATGCCGGGGAAGTATGCGCTTAGGCATGTCTGGAACTGCTGGAAGTTCATTCTCTTGCTAGACTGAGGCATCGTTGTTGTCCTTTTGGCTGTACATGAGGGAAATATAGCAAACCGAGCCACTAAAGGCAAATTATAAACTGCTGGGGATGAGCTACGGTTACATCAATGAACGATTACTTGCGCCGAATAAACGTGATACCGATTCCGCAGAAGTACGGTACAGCTACTGCGCCGACGCCGGTGTATAGGAAACCGGCTGTAAAGCCTACCGGCCCACAAGTGATCGTATCGCTCACTACATGGAAAGGACGCATATTCCACGAGCAGTTTCCGTTCAACCTCTATTCGTTGCTTACACAGCGCACCTCGTTCAAGTACAAGGTCGTGCTGGTTCTGTCTACGGAGGAGTTCGGTGAAAACTTCAAGTTGCCTCCTATGGTAGAATACTATACCAGGAAGTGCAGCCACTTCGAGGTGCTCTATACATACAGGAACACCAAGGCACTGAAGAACTATAACCCAACGGCTGAGAAGTACCCGGCCACGCCGATAATCGTCATCGGCGACGATACGATATACAGTCCGCACCTAGTACAGACTGTATTCAGCGATTACTTGCGTACGGACAGACGTACATGCCTTGCCGCTCGCGTGTCCGCGTTCCCAAGCGGTCTCAAGGTTCCTTGGCGCATAAGGATATTCCCGCCGCAGTGCATGAAGTACATACCGGAAGATTACTTCGTCCAGTACTTCCACGACAACAACGACCTGTTCTACGGAGTTAGACTGTTGTTGAATGGTCGTGACGCTGTGCAGATGAACTGGGACGGACTGTGGCTAAACGGGTCGGCCTTCTCACAGGAAAACCGGCTGACCGAGTACCATAAGTACAACGATGACGACGTGTTCAGAACATTTATGACGGATCACCCGGAATTCTGGTGATACTAATAATCGATATCTGGTAAACCTTTAGTAATTTCCCTCAGCTTGCGGTTGGTATCGTCTTCATTGAGAGTTCCCTCAATGGCAGATGATACTACATGCACTGCGGGTAAGTTACACATAGAGAACTCGTAGTAGAAACGGTTCGTGTCGAAGTGGAATGTCTTCTTAATCTCGTGAGCGGCCGCGGGGTTAATAATCAT
>Ga0326514_10000108_pt1 | contig 49501 bp, 44 predicted proteins | sample 3_2548_0518_D_FD_203653 | JGI IMG/M metagenome (GOLD analysis project Ga0326514, IMG submission 203653) | Bovine rumen microbial communities from UC Davis, California, United States - 3_2548_0518 | ecosystem: Host-associated > Mammals > Digestive system > Stomach > Rumen | place: USA... | reverse complement strand
GATTCCTCTTCTGGTTTCCTGTTCTTCACAAACAGGGGCAAACCGATGATGGAGACGGATGTGGATCATTACTTCACGAGAGCCAGGGATCGGTTCAATGAGATTTACAAGGACGAATTGCCTGAGATCACGCCTCATGTATGCAGACACACTTTCTGTTCTAACATGGTAGCCAGAGGAATGCCACTCGTGAAACTGAAGAAGATCATGGGCCACTCTGATATAACTACGACAGCCAATATCTATACGCACTTAGGTATTGATGCTTTGTCGGAGGAAGTATCGGGCGGAAATAACAAGAATTATGTCGTGTACGCATATGACAGAGAAGCAGATATAGTTGCTCTGGATGAAGACGTAGAGCAGGAAGATTGAAAACAGGTCGTGGTACGAGAAATCTTCATACCAGAATTCGTACCAGAAAAACACCTGAAAAAAATCGGTTCATATATGAGCAGAAATGTGGTACGCGAAGCGGGCAGATGTTGTCGCGGTGCTTGTAACTTCAAGGAAAAACACTCATTTATGAGGTGAAATAAAAAATGTTACGAATACTATTTGTATGCCATGGCAATATATGCCGGTCGCCCGCCTGTGAGCTGGTGCTGAAGAAGATGGTGAAGGACAGAGGGATGGAGGACCGGTTTGAGATCGCGTCAGCAGCCACAACGACTGAGGAAATCCGGGGAAACCAGGGCAATCCGGTCTATCCGCCTATGAGGAAGGTGCTGCTTTCACATGGAATCGATCCTTCAGAGAAATATGCAACGCTGATGACCAGAACAGATTATAGAAAGTACGATTATCTGATTGGGATGGATGACGAGAATATCTATGATATGAGGGATATCGCGGGTGGGGATCCAGATCATAAGATCGTAAAGCTTCTGGATTTCACGGATCATCCACGGGATGTGTCGGACCCTTGGTATACAAGAAACTTCAATAAAGCATTTGAGGACGTTGTGAATGGCTGCGCAGGACTGCTGAACTTTCTGCAAAATCATTATGAAGGCGGAAACGGATGTAAATAATTCAGAGCAACAGTTCCGGAAACCACGGTAGGTTCATTTTGTCGAAGAAGAAGCTGGCGTGCTGTGGGATGGTGAGGAAAAATATATGGACAAGTTATTATATGGTGCTGCATACTACGATGAATATATGCCATACGACCGTCTCGACAGAGACATCGAGATGATGAAGGCAGCCGGCATGAATGTGGTAAGAATCGCGGAGTCGACTTGGGCAACCTATGAGCCTCAGCCTGGCATCTTCGATTTTTCCCATGTGACGAGGGTCATCGATGCCATGGAAAAAGCGGGTATATATGTGATTGTGGGAACGCCGACTTATGCGATTCCAAGCTGGATGGAGAAGATGCATCCGGAGGTCATGGCTATTCAGCAGAATGGTCGTCATATCTATGGCGCCCGCCAGTCCATGGACATCACGAATCCGACTTATCTTTTCTACGCGGAGCGGGTGATTCGCAAACTGCTGGAAGTCACTGCCCACCGTAAGTGTGTCATCGGCTTTCAGCTGGACAATGAGACAAAGTATTACGGCTCTGCCGGAAATGGCATTCAGCGTCTTTTCGTGAAATACCTGAGGGAGAAGTTCTCCGTACTGTCTGATTCAAAGAAGGCAGGGGAAGCCGGTCAGGTCGGAACAGTCGCCAGAGAAGCCGGTACAGCCGGTCAGGTTGGAGCAGTCGCCAGAGAAGCCGGTACAGCCGGTCAGGTCGGAGCAGCTTCCGGGGAAGATGGTACAGTCGGGAGAAGGCTCAGCGATGATGAAGCACTTGAGCGCATGAATCAGGCCTTCGGTCTCGATTACTGGAGCAACCGGATCAATTCCTGGGAAGATTTTCCGGACGTCCGTGGAACAATCAATGGTAGCCTGGCAGCAGAGTTCGACAAATTCCGCAGAGGTGTCGTGAACCAGTTTCTTGGATGGCAGGCTTCCATCGTGCGTGAGTACATGCGGGATGATCAGTTCCTTACCCACAACTTTGATTTCGGATGGAAGAACTGGTCCTATGGCGTCCAGCCGCTGGTCAATCACTTCAGGCTGGCGAAGACACTGGCAGAAACCGGAGCCGGTGATACAGCCGGAGTCGGAGAGAGAAGGAAACCCAGCAGAATTTTTGGCAAAGTGAATGGGCAGACCATCACCGGCTGCGATATCTATCATCCGTCCCAGAGTGAGCTGACCGGAACCGAGATCGCCTTCGGCGGGGACCTGAACCGGTCTCTTCTTAATAAAAACTATCTGATCCTCGAGACAGAAGCCCAGGGTTATCCCTGCTGGACGCCGTACCCGGGCCAGCTTCGCCTTCAGGCATACAGTCATCTTGCATCCGGTGCTGACATGGTTGAGTACTGGCACTGGCATTCCATCCACAATTCTTTCGAAACTTACTGGAAGGGCGTCCTTTCCCATGACTTTGAGGAAAATGATGTCTACCGGGAAGCTAAAGTGATTGGAAATGAATGGCGCGATATAGGTTCTCACCTCCTTCATCTGAAAAAGCAGAACCGTGTGGCGATTCTCGTGAGTAATGAGGCTCTGACGACTCTCGGCTATTTTAAGATCGATGCTATATCCGGTGATACAGGCAAAGCGGGTTATAACGACGTTCTACGCCGCATGTATGATGCACTTTATCAGATGAACATCGAGTGTGATTTTGTCTGCCCGGATGCTCTGGCTGCTTTCGGGGAAAGTGCCCTGGAAGGCTCTGGTCCGGCAAATGAAAATCTCCTCAGCCGGTATCGCCTGCTGGTTGTTCCGGCTCTTTATTCTGCACCGGAGCCGGTCCTTTCAGGAATCAACCGCTTTGCAGAGAAAGGCGGAATTGTAATCGAGACATTTAAGTCCGGGTTTACGGATGAGAATGTCAAAGTCTGGACAGATGCCCAGCCTCATATTCTGAAGAATGCAGCGGGAGTGATCTACCATGAATTTGCTTTCCCCAAAGAGGTCAGGCTGAAGGGGAAGCTGATGACTGAGAATGCATGCAAGGATGAGCAGACTGGCTTTGGAAATAAGGGCGGCGCGGATGCATCAGATGAGTACGCAGAACTCTTTATGGAGCTTCTGGAACCCCGGGTGGACGGGAAAGCGGGCTCAGGAGAGAAAGACGAAGGCGAAGAACATTTCCGGAAGACAGAAGTTCTTCTGAGTTATGACCATCCGGCATGGAAAAAGTATGCGGCTGTGACGAGAAACCGTTATGGAAAAGGAGTTGTGTACTATATCGGCTGCGGGATATCTTCAGGACTGCTTAAGAAGCTTTACCGGATGGCAGCGAAGGACGCCGGCATCCGGGTGCCGGAAGATCAGTGGCCGGTGACGGTCCGGAAGGGAACCAACCAGTATGACAGAGAGATTACTTATCTTCTGAATTACTCCGGAGACTCACAGGATGTGGTATGGGACGGAGCAGAAGCGATACTGCTGTTAGGGGAGGATCATGGCAGAAAAGTGAGCCGGGGTGAAACTGTCAGTTTACATTCCTGGGATCTGCAGATCTTTGAGGAAAAATGATTCGTCAAATTGCACGAAAGCGGATCACCGGACTCTGAGGAGCCCTTTAATGCGCATATTTCTGGCTTCCTGCGGATATTCCCGGAGAACGTGGCGGGAAATCCGCAGGATTTTTATGCAGCGGAAAACAGGCATTTCCGGGAGAGTCTTCAAAAAAGCGGAGCCTGACTTTGTTGATATTGCCACCTTGCAAAAAGGTATGGGCTGCGATATTATAACAGGGCACGGCAAAATACAAGATATTGTGATAGACTTAACATATTAAACTAGATATGGTTATCCATATTTTCAGAATTCCGGTGCGAATTTCGCAAACAGTGCCTGATTTTTCAGATTTCAGCCTGAAAAGTCAGAAAGTATAAGGAGGGGGACAGATCGTGGGAAAGAACGCACAGATGAATGTCATAAAGAGGAATGGCGAAGAGGTCCAGTTTGATATCAAGAAGATCTACAATGCCATCAGCAAGGCAAACCAGGAAGTGGATCCGATCCATCAGATGAGCGATGTTCAGATCCAGGCAGTGTCCGAGAACGTCGCGCGTGGGGTCGTAGCGGCTCCGCATGCAGTCAGTGTCGAGGATATCCAGGATATGGTCGAGACCGGCATCATGGAGATGCGCGGATTCGAGGTTGCCCAGAAGTATGTCCGTTATCGCTATAAGAGAACTCTGGCAAGAAAGTCCAATACTACCGATGACGGCATTCTTGCTCTCATCGAGCAGAATAATGAGGAAGTCAAGCAGGAGAACTCCAACAAGAACCCTGTCATCAATTCCACTCAGCGTGACTATATGGCTGGTGAAGTCAGCCGTGACCTGACCAGCCGAATCCTTCTGCCGGAAGAGATCGTCAAGGCCCATAAGGAGGGCATCATTCACTTCCATGACTCTGACTATTTTGCTCAGAAGGAACATAACTGCGACCTGATCAATCTGGAGGATATGCTGCAGAACAGCACCGTTATCAGCGAGACTCTGATCGAGAAACCGCACAGCTTCTACACCGCTGCGAACGTTACGACCCAGATCGTCGCGCAGGTTGCTTCCAACCAGTATGGCGGACAGTCCTTCACCCTGGCTCACCTGGCTCCATTTGTCGACGTAAGCCGCCAGAAGCTGAGAAAGCAGGTAGCGGAAGAGATGAGGGCAGTCGGTGCCGAGGTCGATAAGGAGAAGGTCGAGAAGATTGCTGAACTTCGTCTGAAGGACGAGGTTACCAGAGGAATCCAGACCATCCAGTACCAGCTGATCACACTGATGACCTGCAACGGCCAGGCACCGTTTGTTACCATGTTCATGTATCTGGATGAGGTTCCGGAAGGACAGACCAGAGAAGACCTTGCTATGCTGATCGAGGAAGTTCTCCGCCAGAGAATGCAGGGTGTCAAGAACGAGAAGGGTGTATGGATCACGCCGGCATTCCCGAAGCTGATCTATGTGCTTGACGAGGATAACATCAACGAGGATTCAAAGTACTATTACCTGACCAGACTGGCTGCCCAGTGCACCGCCAAGAGAATGGTTCCGGACTATATCTCCGCCAAGAAGATGAAGGAACTCAAGGGCGATGTCTATCCTTGCATGGGATGCAGAAGTTTCCTGACCCCGGATAACGAACAGCAGGCAGAGGGCCTCTGCAACGAAGAAAATAAGGCGAATGCAGGCGACTACAAGCCGGGCCAGCACAAGTATTATGGGCGGTTCAACCAGGGCGTTGTCACCATCAACCTTGTTGATGTTGCATGTTCTGCATTGAAAGAGGCAAAGGAGACCGGAGAAGATAAGTTCGATGTCTTCTGGAAGATCCTGGACGAAAGACTGGAGCTCTGCCACAGAGCACTTCAGTGCCGTCATGAGAGGCTGATGGGCACTCCGTCCGATGTCGCGCCGATCCTTTGGCAGTATGGGGCTCTCGCAAGATTAAAGAAGGGTGAGAAGATCGATAAGCTTCTGTTCGGCAACTACTCGACCATCTCCCTTGGATATGCAGGGCTCTACGAGATGTGCGTCGAGATGACGGGAAAGAGCCATACCGATCCGGATGCAAAGCCGTTCGCCCTCAAGGTTATGCAGACTCTGAATGACTACTGCACGAAGTGGAGAAGGGCTGAAAATATCAGCTACTCTCTGTACGGAACTCCGATGGAGTCTACTACTTACAAGTTTGCAAAGTGCCTGCAGAAGAGATTCGGCATCATCAAGGATGTTACTGACCACAACTACATCACGAATAGCTATCATGTGAATGTCCGCGAGAACATCGATGCATTCAAGAAGCTGAAGTTTGAGGCAGAGTTCCAGCAGCTTTCACCGGGCGGAGCAATCAGCTATGTCGAGGTACCGAATCTGCAGGATAATATCCCGGCAGTCCTCTCTGTCATGAAGTTCATCTATGAAAACATTATGTATGCAGAACTGAATACCAAGAGTGACTACTGTGAAGTCTGTGGCTATGACGGAGAGATCCAGATTCAGGAAGACAAGCATGGCAAGCTGATCTGGGTATGCCCGAACTGCGGCAACACGGATCAGTCCAAGATGTCCGTTGCAAGACGTACCTGCGGCTACATCGGAACACAGTTCTGGAATCAGGGAAGAACGCAGGAAATCAAGGATAGAGTACTGCACCTGTAAGCCGGATCCACTTGATTGGCCAAGGATAGACGCTCCAAATATGACCAGCCGGTCCGGAAATTTCAGGGCGGATCAAAAAAAGAGAATCAGAAGGGCATCCGGGGACGTCTTCGGATGCTCTTTTTGTAAAATGTACACAGCGGAGGCTGATGGAATGAATTACGCTAATATTAAGGATTTTGATATCGCCGATGGCCCGGGAGTGAGGGTCAGCCTGTTTGTTTCCGGCTGCCGGCATCACTGCAAGGAATGCTTCAACGCGGTGACATGGGATTTCAGCTACGGCAAACCGTTTACGGAGGAGACTGTAAACGAGATTCTGGAAGCGATGAAACCTGAGTACATACAGGGCTTTTCGCTGCTTGGCGGAGAACCATTTGAACCCGAGAACCAGAGAGTGCTTGTGAAACTGCTGAAGAAAATCCGCGAGACCTACCCGAAGAAGGACATCTGGTGCTACACCGGGTACACGTATGACACGGACCTGCTGACCGACGAGGTGTCAAAAACAGGTGTCAGGGTGCGGACGGAAGTCACGGATGAGATGCTCTCCTATATCGACTGTCTGGTCGACGGAGAGTTCCAGCTGGATAAGAAGGACGCGACGCTTCTCTTCCGGGGCAGCAGCAACCAGAGACTGCTCGGTCTGCACGGCTACAAGGTGCCGGAGGAGCGGAAGCGGGATCACGAGATCAAACACTTCAAAGGCGTGAATATACAGACAAGAACGTCGATGTGAGAAAGAAACGGCGTAGTCGAATCGGGCGGGGGACAAGTTCATCTGTTCGATTTCTCTGAGGACAGGAAATCCGCTATAATAAACATGGATACATCGAATCATGAGCTTCCATGAACAGCTGTTTTCGGTATGGTGCGATTTCAAATGAGGCAGGGGATATTCGGAAAATTTCATAAGATCATCTTGTTTTGTCTTGCTGCAGGTGTCTTGTGCATCGGTTTTGGAGACAGTAGTCTGATCCGTATCTGGAAATCCGGCACCTGGGCAGATAATTTTGCGGCCGGCGGTCCTATAGGGATACTTGTGGCCCATGCTGACGAAAATGAAGACTACTACCGGGATGGTCCTTTTGAACTTCCGGTGGAGGGTGCCTCGGGTTACGCTTCTGTGACACTTGCCCTTACGGATGAGAGCGGGGTCTTTACTATCCGTCAGCTGGAACCCGGATGTGGTTTTATCATCCTAAAAGAGGAGGATGGACGGCTTCAGGTTCAGGTCGGCGAGGACGCCGGCTATGTTCCGGAAGAGTATGTCCTGATCAATTTGCCGGACATTCTTCCTTCCATCGTCTACAATGACACCAACTCGGATGCTTCTCTTTTTATGTCATCCGGCTATGAGCTTCCGGGAGTGACCGGCCAACAGCTTTATAACGCCTGTTTTCAGAATGACCGGCTGAACATGGAGCAATATGCCATGCCGGTTCTTTATCCGATGGCGCTGAAACTTGCCAATGTTCAGCGGACCTGCCGCAAGAATGGGCAGACTCTGATTCTCTACGAATCCTATCGGCCGCGCGATGTACAGATGGAGGTCTCCGGAGCCTTGAGCGACCTTTCGTCCGGCAATTCCGATGTGCAAAGGGGGTTGAACCAAAATGGGTTCAACCAAGGCTGGTTTATCGCTCAGAGGCTTTCCAATCATCAGCTTGGCGTAGCCGTCGATGTTTCGATGGGCCAGGTGGAACAGTACGATCTTCGGGCGTGCGGTCCCTATCTCTATAACACGGCAGTGCAGTACTTCGAGCGGGAGATGCCCTGCCTGATGCATGAGCTCAGCGTAGCAGCAGCAGCTTTCGCCAGCCCGGTTTCCTCATCGGACGATGTTTCGTGGCGGTATGCGGCATCTGCCCCCACTATGACGGAGGCGGCGCTGGAGCTTCAGAGATACTGCACGGACTGCGGGCTTTCTCCGCTTTCCTCGGAATGGTGGCATTTCAATGACCTGGAGACAAAGGCGATGATCGCCGGCAATGCCGGAGACGGCGGCTTCCGCCTGCCGGGATGCTACTCCAGAGAACCCGGTCTGCCGCAGCCCTGACGGGAGCATCTTATGAGTCCAGGCCTGTCGGAATTCTGGCTGGAGCATCTTAGACGCCCAGCCTGCCGCAATCCTGGCGGGAGCTCTTATGAGTCCAGACCTGTCGGAATCCTGGCTGGAGCATCTTAGACGCCCAGCCTGCCGCAATCCTGACGGGAACTCTTTCGGGTGGCCGGCTGCGGCTCCTCAGAAAGCACAGTCTGCGCAATCAGCCATTTACACCCCTCTTTGAAAATAGTAGAATAACTAAGGCGTTTTATCAGTATACTGAGCTTTCCGTGTCCGTTTCGGCGCGGCAGGCTTATAGATGGAGGTATTTATATGATGCAGTCACGTACGCACACGTGTGGCGAGCTTCGCATCGGTGATGTTGGAAAAACCGTCACGCTTGCAGGCTGGCTTGAAAATATGCGTGTCGTCTCAGCAGGACTTGCTTTTGTTGTTGTCCGTGATTTCTACGGGACCACGCAGGTTGTTGCAGAGACAGAAGATATGGTAAAGCTGTTCCGCGATATTACAAAGGAATCCACGATCCAGATTACCGGAACAGTCCGTGAGAGATCTTCCAAGAATCCGAAGCAGGATACCGGTGAGATCGAGGTTGTCCCGGAGACTGTCAGGGTACTGGGCAAGAATTATCACAGCGAGCTTCCGTTTGAGGTCGGACGCAGCCGGGAGGCAGATGAGGCTCAGAGACTCAAGTATCGCTATCTGGATCTCCGAAATCCGGAGGTCAAGAAGAATATTATCCTCCGCTGCCAGGTTGTCGCAGCACTGAGAAAAGCCATGACGGATCATGGATTCATGGAAATCACGACTCCGATCCTGACTGCATCCAGCCCGGAAGGTGCAAGAGACTATCTGGTTCCGGCAAGAAAGCATCCGGGAAAGTTCTATGCACTTCCGCAGGCTCCGCAGCAGTTCAAGCAGCTGTTGATGACGGCAGGATTCGACCGTTACTTCCAGATCGCCCCATGCTTCCGTGATGAGGATGCAAGAGGAGACCGCAGTCCGGGCGAGTTCTATCAGCTCGATATGGAGATGGCTTTCGCAAGCCAGGAAGATGTCTTTACTGTCATGGAGGATGTTCTTCCGCCTGTATTTGCAAAGTATGGAAAGTATGACAGAGCATCCAGTGCTCCGTTCGTCCGGATTCCGTATCGCGAAGCTATGGAAAAGTACGGAACCGACAAGCCGGATCTGAGAATCGATCTTTATGTACAGGATGTCACAGATGTTCTGGGCGGCTGCGGCTTCGGACCGTTTGCAGAGGGCGTTGTCAAGGCAGTTGTCGTGTCCGGTTTCGAAGGAACCAGAAAGTTCATCGATAAGACGCTTGCAGGAGTAGAGGTCCAGGCCGGTGACAAGCCTTACTGGTTCCGCGTAGATGAGAACGGTGAGCTGGTCGGCGGTATCTCCAAGTTTGTGAAGCCGGTCAAGGATCAGGTATTTGAGAAACTGAGCCTGAAGCCGGGTGATTTCGTCGCACTTTCTTCCGGGAAACTTACCCAGGCACAAAAGACAGCCGGAGTTCTGGTCAAGACCCTCGGAGCAGCAGTTCCGGGCCATATGGACAAGGAACAGTACGCATTCTGCTGGATCGTTGATTTCCCGATGTACGAAATCGGTGAAGAATCCGGAGAGCTGGAGTTCTGCCATAACCCATTCTCTATGCCGAACGGTGGTCTTGAGACCCTTCTCAAGGCTGAAAGAGGAGAAATTGATCCCCTTTCCATCACTGCAGACCAGTATGATATTGTCTGCAATGGAATCGAGCTTTCCTCCGGGGCGGTGAGAAACCACGATCCGGAGATTATGGTGAAAGCATTCGAGATGGTCCGTCTTGGCGAAGAAGATGTAAAGAAGAGATTCCCGGCTATGTACAATGCATTCACCTATGGAGCACCGCCTCATGCAGGGATTGCTCCCGGAATCGACCGTATGGTTATGCTTCTTGCAGGGGAGGATTCGATCAGAGAAGTGATTCCGTTCCCGATGAACAAGAATGCACAGGATGTCATGATGGGAGCACCTTCCGAAGTTACACAGCAGCAGCTTGATGAGCTTCATATCAAGTGCACTGCAAGTGAGGACGAGAAGAAGGAAGACTCCGCAGAGTAAGGAAAAGGATTGCTGTAGCCGATGAGGCTGATCACAGCGGCAGAGCAGTCAGCTCTGCCGCTGTCTTTCTATCAGGATATGGCAGAAGGCTTCCGGATTGTTAAGCGCAAATTCCCGGAATCTGAAAGAATGAGTGGGCGGCTATTCGAAGTGACAGGATGTATTGCGAAAAGCAGCGGAGAGTGAAAGAAGATGGCAATGCAGGATATAGATACAGAGAGAAAACAGTATGCACGGATGACTGAGACTCCGATCAGTAATCTGATTACAAAACTTTCGGTCCCGACCATCATCAGCATGCTGGTTACCAATATCTATAATACGGCAGACACATATTTTGTGTCCCGGCTGGGGACATCTGCTTCAGGAGCTGTTGGAATCGTGTTTGCCTTCATGGCTTTTTATCAGGCAGTGGGGTTCATGTGCGGACACGGAGCGGGCAGTTTTGTCTCTCGCTATCTTGGTGCGAAAGAGCCGGACAGCGCGAAGAGCTATGCTGCCTCTACCTTCCTGGCTTCCCTGACTTTGGGGACGATCCTGTCTGTCCTATTTTACCTGAATCTGAGTCCCTTTCTGTATTTTCTGGGGAGCACAGATACCATCCTTCCTTATGCAAGGCAGTATGCCCTCTGGATTCTGATTGCCGGACCTTTTCTTTCTGCAAGCTGTACACTCAACAATCTTCTTCGCTATGAAGGAAGAGCTTTATATGCCATGATCGGGCTGACAACAGGTGGCATTCTGAATATAGTCGGCGATCCGGTTTTTATGTTTGCTCTCGGAAAGGGTGTGTCGGGTGCAGGCATGTCAACCTGTTTTTCACAAATCATCAGTTTCATCATTCTCCTTTCTATGTTTCGTAAGGGAATCACAGTTACTGATGTCAGACCCCGTCATGCCAGCAGATCTTTTGAGGTCTACCGGAATATCATCCGGGTAGGTTCTCCCAGTCTTCTGAGACAGGGGCTGAATGCTTTGAGTACGATTCTGCTGAATCAGCAGGCAAAAGCTTACGGAGACCCGGCTATCGCTGCCATGAGTATCGTCGGCAGGATGGCATTCTTTATCGGGGCATGTGCAATCGGAACCGGTCAGGGAATGCAGCCGGTGATCTCTTTTAATTATGGAGCCGCGAAGTACAGAAGGGTCCGGGAGAGCTATCGCTTTACCGTAAAGATGTCACTGGTGCTCTTGTCTGCGTTTGCAGCTGTCTGTCTGATCTTTGCGGGACCTATCGTCAGCTGGTTCCGGAATGACCCAAAGGTTGTGGAGATAGGAACGGCTGCTTTAAGATGGGTATGTATCTCATCTCTCTTTCAGACGGTCTCCATACCGACGAACATGATGTTCCAGAGCATCGGTATGAGCGGCAGGGCGATATTCCTCTCAACACTTCGCACGGGCCTGTATTATATTCCCCTGATCGAGATCCTTCCGGAATTATGGGGAGTCACAGGAATCGAACTGGCCCAGCCGGTCGCGGATGTCCTTGCAGCACTTACTTCGATTCCTTTCGCTGTCACATTTCTGAGGTATCTCAAAGAGAAGGAGCAGAGTGGCGTCGTTGCTTCTGAAAAGGAATGATGGTAGAATGTGCCATATCCTGTATAAGTTGTGGAAACTGCATGAAGAAGCTTTTGCAGTCATGCCAAGAGATAAGGAGAAAAACATGGTTAAGATCGGGGTACTCGGGGCAGGCACATGGGGCATGGCTCTGGCCAGAATGCTTTCCAATATGAACTATGAGGTGACCGTGTGGTCAGCACTTCCCAGGGAAGTTGATGAATACAGCAAGACCAGAAGACATCCGAACCTGCCGGGGATGGTTATTCCGGATGAGATCGTATTCACGAAAGATATCAAAGACGTATGCAGTGACAAAAATATCCTGCTTTTTGCAGTCCCGTCCGTGTTTGTCCGCTCAACTGCGAAGACAGCCGCTCCGTATATTCCGGATGGACAGGTGATCGTGGATGTTGCGAAAGGAATCGAGCCTGATACCCTCTTCACATTGACACAGGTCATCGGTGACGAGCTGGGCAAGGATGGAAAGCATGAGAATGTGAAACTGGTTGCACTTTCCGGTCCGACTCATGCGGAGGAGGTTTCCGTAGATCTTCCGACGACGATCGTCGCCTCCTGCAAGGACATGGGGACAGCTCAGTACGTCCAGAAGGCATTTATGAATGATGTCATGCGTGTCTACACGAATGACGATGTCCTGGGCATTGAGCTCTGCGGGGCACTTAAGAATATTATCGCACTGGCTTCCGGAATCGCCCTGGGACTTGGATATGGGGACAATACGAAGGCAGCGCTGATCACCCGCGGAATGCACGAGATCACTCTTCTGGGGATGAAGATGGGCTGCAAGCCTGCGACATTCTATGGTCTTGCCGGCATCGGAGACCTGATCGTCACTGCGACTTCCGAGCACTCCAGAAATAATCGCTGCGGCCATCTGATCGGTCAGGGGATGAAGCCGGATGAGGCTGTGAAACAAGTAGGCATGGTCGTAGAGGGAATCAATGCAATCCCGGCGGCACTTGAACTCGAGAAAAAATACGGAGTGGAGATGCCGCTTGTAGATGCGGTAGATGCAGTTATCAACCATGGCGCAGATCCTAAGGAAACCGTAAGAAACCTTATGACCCGTCCGCCGAAGTCTGAGCAGGATTACATCAGGTCCTGATCAGGATTCTGTGCGGCTTCCTGATCTAAAAGCTTTCGGGTATAGTCGCCCATAGGACTGGACAGCAGATTGTCGAGAAAGGTAAGACCACTTCCCTTTATACCCACTTCCGGCAGATACAGCCGGACTGTGCGGTCCAGGATGTGACGCATGGACAGCGCTTCCATATCTTTTTCATACTGTGATACTTTCGCACGGGACATAGGGTCCGGGAGAAGCGGCATATAAATATGGCCTGCAGTCCCAAGAAGCGCCGGAATATTCTGAGGCTGGCTGCCGATGTCCATGACGATTGTCTGATAATCCATCAGACCGGCTACATTAGCCAGAAAAGAGATCCATTCATCAGAGCTGATCTCACGAAGATCAGAAGGAAAGAAAGCGGGCGGTATGTAGTCTGCATTGCACATCGTCCGGACGACATTATCAAGTTTCATAGGAAGACCCTCCTGGGATTTTTGGGAAAGGTAGACCAGATCTGCCAGGTCAGACCGGTAGGTCTGACCAAACAGGGATTCAAATCCGCTGAAATTTTCCAGATTAAGATAGAGGGTCTTCTTTTTTTCACCCAGAACTTCAGCCAGCGTGAGTGCAAAAAGTGTCTTTCCACACCTGGCGATCGGTGAATAGACCGCATAGACATCTGTCCCGAGCTGCTGGAGAGATTTGGACGTCGCGGAAATCCTGCCATTATAATAGTTCATGACCTCGCGGGCAAGACTATCTGTCGATTGATATTTATAGATCATAGGATAAGGCTCATATTCATCACCTGCGGCCGTCTGTACTCCAATCGCCGGATTCCCGCCGGGCGGAGTCATCTCATCATCTGAAAGCTCCAGCTCTTCCCCTTCACTCAGAATGAGGATACGTGAGATATTCAGAGATTTCACCTGTCCGCACATAGCATCCTGGGAGATGAGCAGAATCTCAATCGGATGTTTTTCCGCAAAGCGGGTAAGGCTGTCCAGACTGGAGAACGCAAGCACTTCAAACGGTACGGAATGTTTCTGCGTCAGGTAATCTGTGAGCCTGATGACATACCTCTCATCCAGATCGCATACAGCAAATATTTTTTTCGTTTTCATAAAAACCTCCTTATTGGAAAACAATGATGTCAGAATGAATGAGATAGACCGCCAGCCCCAGAAAGATGGGAAGGGAGAAACAGAACTCTCCGTCTTTGCTTCCCGTGCTCCGGTATGGCAGAAAAGCAGTGGAAGATGTTTCTTCCGGCCCTGACAGGCCGGAAATGTGCTTCCCGGAGACATACAGCCTTCCGGCAGCTTCCTTCAGGTACGACATGAGATAGAGAAAACGCTGATATGCATTTCTCTTCCGGACCAGGATCAGGATGGACAGAAAGGCGCCGATGAACAGGGAATAAAGTGTGGCTTTCAGTACAGCAGGAAATCCCAGAAAGAGTCCGATCACAGAGAGCAGCTTTACATCACCACCGCCCATCATGCCCGGCAGAACCAGCGGCCCCAGAAGCAGTAAAGGGAGAAGAAAACCCGCAAGACCGCTGCCAATTCCGTCAGGACAGGACAATAGCCGGAAGGCAATTCCGCACAAAAGACCGGCAAGGATGTAAGAATTCGGAATCTTGCCTGCGCTCAGATCTCTGAGGCAGCAGACCGCTGTGAATATCAGAAGAAAGATCATATCTGTCATATTATTGTGAAGATGCTTAAAGTGCCTGTATGTTATATCGACGTTTGACGCTTTGTTTTTGGGGTGCGATAATCAACGGGAATACGCATTATGCAGCCGTAAGGCTGATGGAGGAAAATTCATGAGGAAAGCAAGCAGCCCGAATGAAGAAAAATACAGGCTGTACAGCAGATACGCCGGGAAGCGTCCTTATAATGATCTTGGCGCGCTGAAGCCGAAACATACCGGAAGAAATATTTTTATCATCATACTGATTCTTATTCTGGCGCTTTTCTGCTGGCTGGAAAAAGGTGAGTTTCAGAAGCTTTTCGCAGGAGAAGCAGCCGATTTCGGTAAGGTATTCCGTGAGATTTCAGAGGTCAGAGACGCTCAGGACCTGAAGGACATCCTTTCCGGGAAAGGAATAATCCCCGAGCCGGGACATGACCCGCTATCCGTGGCTGAAGGGGTTTTTGCGGAGACTGAAGCAGAAACTGAAACAGAGACAGAGACGGAAGCTCCGGAGACGGAAGTTCCCTTCTCCCCACATGCGGTAGAATCGACAAAGCCGTCAAACCTGATCGCATCGACTGATATCGAAGTGAACGGAACGGTCCTGGAAGATCCGTCTTCCTATGTATCTGATGCAGATATCCAGTTCACCATGCCGGATAAATATACGGATGTAGATGGAATCGTGACATTCAGAGGCAACAACTTCCGCGATGATCCTGTGTACGGTACACAGAATATCAAAGAAGGAACGATCGAAGGACTCTGGACTGCCCAGACGGGAGCACTGACTTACGGAAATGCAACCTGGACAGGATCCGGGTGGACCGGCCAGCCACTGATGAGAAGGTGGACCAGGGCCCAGAAGCAGCCCATGGCGATGTACGACTGGGCAAAGGAAAAAGACGATCTGGTGGAAGTCATCTATGCATGCATGGATGGTTACGTGTACTTCCTCGATCTTGAGACCGGGGAAAAGACCAGGGACCCGCTTTATCTGGGCTGGACATTCAAAGGTTCAGGGGCGCTTGATCCAAGAGGGTATCCGATCCTTTATGTAGGTGCCGGCTATGACAGCCCGAAGGGAACCGCGCACGCTTTCATCGTCAACCTGGTTGATATGAGTACCATGTATGAGTTCGGTGCGATCGATGAGTTCTCCCAGCGAGGCAATCTCAGCTACTTCGATTCCTCACCGCTTGTCGATGCGGAGACTGATACTCTGATCTGGCCCGGTGAAAATGGTATTCTCTACCTCTTTCATCTGAACACGGTCTACAATGAGCCGACCGGTCAGTTGTCCATCAATCCGGATCAAGTGGTCAAATGGCGCTATATGGGAACACGCACATCGGTTCAGCAATACTGGCTCGGCATGGAAGACAGCTGTGATATCTACAAAGGATACATCTTCATGTCCGACAACGGCGGAAACCTGATGTGCATGGACCTGAAGACCCTGCAGCTGGTCTGGGTCCAGGACACTCTGGATGATACAAATGATACTCCGGTACTTTCTGCAGAGAATGGACATCTATACTTGTACATCTCTACCTCCTTTCATCTTGGCTGGCGGAGCAGCACTACTGCGACGATCCCGATCTGGAAGATTGACGCAGAGACCGGTGAGATCGTCTGGCACAAGGATTATGAATGTTATACACAGGACGGTGTGTCCGGCGGCGTACAATCTACGATCGCAGTCGGGAAAAACGGCCTGGATGACAAGATCTATGTGACAGTTGCCATGACAGGCACTCCTTCGGGAGGTGTGCTGGCTTGCCTGAATAAAGAGACAGGTGAACTGGAATGGGAACATAAAGCTTTCTATGCATGGTCCTCACCGGTATGTGTCTATCATGAGGATGGAACCGGCTATGTGATCTATGCAAGCTGCGGAGGACGGCTTTATCTTCTTGACGGAAAGACGGGTGCCCAGTTTACTCAGTTTGAACTCAGCCAGGGAGCAATCGAGGCATCTCCGGCTGTGTATGACAATTATGTTGTGATCGGAACAAGAGCGGGCAAGATCTGGGGATTGAAACTTCACTGATCACATGCTGAGGAGCGCCGGCACCATCAGGATGATGATGACGTCGATAAACATCAGGATCATGGGAAAGAGCATCTTCATGGATGCTTTTTCACCCATTTTACGGGCAGCCTGCCTGTGCTGCTGAAGAGAAAGAAACGCTTCTTTTTCAAGCAGGGCAGTCAGACCGCGGGCACCTTTCCTGAGATTCTGGGCCAGGAGAGAACCCAGCTTGATATATTGGGGAAGACCGCATCTTCTCCCGAAATTTTCATACGCGGTTTCCTGAGGAACTCCTCCGGAGATTTCGCGGAGCATATATCGAATTTCCCCATAGACTGGATGGAGAGAGAAGGAAGAGGAGACTTCGTACTGACTGCAGATCCGTGCGAAGGCTCCTTTTATTGTGAGTCCGGCGCCCAGAAGAAGAGTGAGCTTGAACAGAAGTTCAGAGTAATCAAGCTCAAGTCTTTCTCTTCGATTAAGTGCTTCCTGACGCACTTCCTCATCCTTCTGAATCCAGAAGATCAGAGGCAGAAGCAGACTGAAAACGAGCAGAAGCATTGGAAGCGGACTTTTTGGCTTTTTCCAGGAAAGCTTTTTCCCGCCCGCCTCGTCAGGAAGGGAGATGAACTCAGCAGTCGGATCCTCTGTATCTGCCTGCAGGAGGGCATGGTCCAGTTCCTTCCGGAAGGCTTCCTCCTCTGTCAGCAATGGTGGAAATACAATGGCACCATACTTTACAGTCCGTGTCTGATTCTGGAGATGCAATTCAGCCTCAATGGAGACGGGAGTTCCATCTTCGGAAACCTGACCTATGATTGCCCCATCATCATCCAGAATATCAGGAGGCAGAACCGTATATTCTGCACGGACTGTACCATTCACCAGATTTTCCGGAAAACATAAAGGAGAACGTATCTCCTCCAGAGATGAGTTGTCTCCGGGAAGCTCTTGCTTCAGCTGTGTCTCTGCCTTTTTCAGAAGATGGGCAACTTCTTTTTTATCATATTTCCGGGGACTTACATGGATATCAAGGTCTTCCGACTCTTTCATGCCGGAGACTGAGAGAGACAGGGAAGTGTCCATATCGTTCTCGCCATATCCGGGACGGCTGAGCCTGCTTTGAGGAAGGGAACGGTCCTGCCTGCCTGTAAGGAGAAAAGTGATAAAGGCAAGAAGACCTGTAAGAGTCAGGATCATCAGTACGGAAGTGAGCTTCCGGATATAATATTCCCGGACACTTCCACGCTTGTGAGAAGCCAGTTCGTCCACTTCTGTCTGCAGAGGAAGATTTTTGCCTTCCGGTATAAGATGGTCGAAGAGCAGCTCAGCAAGGGAGCGGAAGAGATTCATTTTCGGAGTTTTAATGTGCAGAGTCTTAGACATGGATTTTCATCACCTTTCGTCCCCAGAGAAAAGCCAGAATATAAAGGACCAGACAGCCCGCCATGGTCATTCTGCCCAAGGCAGTGGTGTAGCAGACCGTAAGAAAATCAGGGGAAGTGAGGTTAACATATCCGATGATCAGAATCGGAATAAAACTCATGATCTTCTGTTCAAGAACCTTTCCTGAGATATCCGCTTCGATCTGCTCAAGCGTTTCTGTTTTCTCCTGAATATCAGATACCGTATTTCTTATGATCAGCACAAGATCGCCTCCGGAACGCTTGGCGGTCTGAAAGACTTCCGTGAAATTCCTGATATCATCGATATGACAGCGTCTGGAGAGGTCAGTCAGAATCGATTCGACTGGTATTCCATTCATCAGCTGTGAACTTAAGCGCATAAATTCCCGGACGATGAAGGAGTCCGGAGGATAGATCTTCCGAAGTTCAGGAAGGGCTTCGCGAAAAGCATTTTCCACAGCATAGCCTGCCTGCAGGGAAGCGGCAGTCAGCTGCATCCCGGTCGTGAATTGCCGAATCATTTCACGCTTCCTCTTTTCCAGGAGGCTTTTCTTCCTTTCTTTCAGAAAGAGCCACGCTCCGGGAAGGAAAATGAGGGAGACGGGGATGGAATGAAAGAAGAGCCAGGAGATCAGAAGATCCAGAAGAAAATAGGCGGCCAGATTTGAAAGCAGCTCTTTTCTGCGGAATACATAGACGCCATAATCCGGTGCATTACCGGCTTTTGAAGCCAAGGTTGTTTTTCCAGGCAAATGAAATCATCTCCTTTACATGTCGTCAGCCGGGATTCCTGCGCGATGAAGTTTCTGGGTGTGAAGAAGCGAACCGGTTTTTCTCAGTTCGCCCAGAAGCTTTCCTGAGCCATCGGTTCCGGTTTCAAAGTACTCAAACAGCTTGTGGGTCTTTATCTCACCGGAGGGGATGTCATAGCCATCGATCTCGCGGATCTCCAGCACTTTTCTGCTCTTGTCGCGCATTCTGGAAAGGTGGACCATGATATCTATTCCTGAGGCAATTTGCCGGCGGATCGCAGGAATGGGAATCGAGAGTCCCATAAGTACCATCGTCTCAAGGCGGGAGAGCATATCCTCCGGACTATTGCCGTGACCGGTACTGAGAGATCCGTCATGTCCGGTGTTGAGCGATTGGAGCATGTCGATCGTCTCTGCTCCGCGTACCTCTCCTACGATAATTCTATCTGGCCTCATTCGAAGGCTGGACTTAATGAGGTCGCGGATCGTGATCTCACCGCTTCCATCAGCATTAGGACGTCTGGCTTCCAGCCTGACCAGGTTCCGGACTCCCTGAATCTGGAGCTCGGCGTTATCTTCAATCGTGATGATTCTTTCATCCTTTGGAATGTAATTCGAGAGGGCATTGAGAAATGTGGTCTTTCCGGATCCGGTTCCTCCGGAGATGAAGATATTGTAGCCGGCTTCCACCAGCTTCTTCAGGTATCCGGCAGCTTCTTCGCTGACGGAGCCCCAGCTGATCAGCTGCTCCATTGAGATGGGATGGTCCGGAAAACGCCGGATTGTGATGACAGGACCGTCAACGGCAACCGGATTCATCACTATGTTTACGCGGGCACCATTTTCCAGACGGGCATCGACGATTGGGACGGCTTCATTGGCCACACGATTTGAGAGTGCCACGATCCGTTGTATTACATCCTGTAGCTTTTCCCTGGAAGTGAAGGAGTTAGGAAAACGATACAGCCGGCCGGCGCGTTCTATGTATATACTCTGGGTTCCGTTGACCATGATTTCCTGAACTGAGTCATCGTCTATCAGATCCTGGAGGATATCCAGCCGGCGGACGGAATTGAAAAGTTCGCGACGCATGTCCCAGCGATCAGGGAGTCGGAGGCGTTTCCGGGGATCGCTTTCTTCAATGATGTCGTCAATCAGAGAATAGATTTCGGCGTCGGAGAGATCGCGGGACAGCTCAAGTCTGTCCATCAGTTGCTTTTTGCATTCTAAAAAACGTTTTTGATCCATAGGAAGATTTTTCCCTTGAGGAAAAAGGGCGATATTATGCCCGAAAGACCGGAAAGGTCAAAAAGACCGGGTAACGGGGATGTCAGATGTGCAGATGGCGGAGATAGGAGGTGAGGATAGAGGCAGTCTGCTTATGGGCGGGTTTGCCAGGATGACCGCAGGCACCCAGTTCTTCTGTTGAGGCGCCGGGAAGCAGAAGGTAATGAACCATCCGGTCACCGCTCTCCATCTGGTAGCGGGCGACGGCTTCGGCAATCTCATGGGCAAGGAAGCTGCCGAGCATGCCATAGCACCAGATGATCTGTGCTGCAGGATTGAAGGAGCGGACCTTCCGTAAAAAGGAGATGACAGCATCTTCAAAGCGTGTCAGGGAATCCATGTCCGGATGGCCGAATTCGTCCAGCTTCTGGCAGAAGATGTGAGCGGTCTCCGGATCGATGTACGGCTCACCGCAGCGGAAAGCCCAGTCATCATTTGTACCCAGATTGATCACCACAACATCGGATGGGTCTGCCTCAAAGTCATACGAATCATATGCGCGGGCCAGAATGTTTTTGCCGCTGCAGGTCGCACCGCAGACATTTTCATAGTAGAGAGGGAGGGCACAGTCCGGGTTGTTTCTGTAGTCAGAGAGAATCCCCCATCCGTCCACTGAGATGCAGCTGAATGTTGCATTCAACTGGTCTGCTACCATGCGGGTATAGCTGTTTTCGATGGAAGAATAAGGACTGATGAAGTCTTCTTCCAGAGGAGAGCCACAGTCGCCGTAGCCGCAAGTGATACTGTCGCCGATGAATTCAATCTTGAGATCGGCTTCCGGAGGAGCTGAGATCTGGCCGTCAAACGACAGACTGTCCAGGGACAGAAAATGGTCCGGATCGTCGGGTACGATCTGTACTTCTTTAAAGATACGGATCCGGTGGATCGAATCCGGGTTAAGGGAACGAAACAGTGGGATCGTGGAAGTGCCTTTTTTCAGCGGCATGCGGAGGAGAAAAAAGCCGTCCATCTCAACTGCGATCCACTGTTCATAGATGGAATAGTCGGTCGTAAAGCTGGCGCTGATCTCGTATCCTGAGAAGCAGAAATCGACTCCCGATGCAGTCCAGAAGAGATTCAACTTCCCTTCCGTCTCGGTTGTTCTGCCCGTTCTCCTGATCATCGGGAGCTCTGAGATTGATCGGCTTATCATGTGCTGCCCCTCCGATATGGTTTCTGATATAAAATGCTGGTCAGCTTTATGCAGCTGACTTTGCGGGATCACTCGAATAGGTCGAGGATCTCCTGCTTGTCTTCATCTGTCAGTTTCCCCGGCTTCCAGCCAACATGAACGGTATCACCTTCATAACGCGGGATCAGATGGATATGGAAGTGGAATACGGTCTGGCCTGCCGGCTCTCCGTTATTCTGTACGATATTAAAGCCGATGGCTCCAAGGCCTTTGCAGAGCCTGGTGGCTACTTTCTTTGCAGTAACGAATGCTTTCGCTGCCAGTTCGTCCGGAAGTTCAAAGACGTTCGCATAATGCTCTTTCGGAAGGACAAGAGCATGTCCTTTTGAAGCCGGATTCAGGTCAAGGATCACGCGGAAATCGTCGTCCTCATAGAGGGTGGCAGACGGAATCTCGCCATTGGCGATCTTGCAGAAGATGCAGTTACAGTCTTTCATAATTGAAGCTCCTTTTTTTCTTATGGTAGAGGAGAACAGCAAGGATGAACCCGCCGATCATTCCTCCAAGGTGAGCATACCCGTCGACACCTTTATCGATCATGCCTTGCATGAGCATTAAGGAGACGACAAGGATCAGCTTTTTGGTGTTCTGGTTTCCGAACCGCTTTCTGTTTCGAAGTGCTATATAAAGGAGGGCTCCCATCACAGCAAAGATTGCTCCGGAAGCTCCCGCGGATACGGCATAGTCTCCGGTCTTTACGCCGATCGCCAGAGAAAAGATGTTGCCGCAGATTCCTCCTGCAAGATAGATGATGAGGTATCTGACAGATCCGACGACTGTCTCCAGCATATCGCCCGTATAGATCAGACTGAGCATGTTGTAGGCGATATGAGGAAAGCTGAAGTGAAGGAACATGGAAGTGAAGAGACGGTAATATTCTCCTTCCTGCACGGCTGGAAGATAGCAGGCTCCATGCTGATACATGAAGAGGGCATCTTCGGTGTTTCCCATAAACGAAAGGACTATAAAGATCACAATATTGATGATCACAATCGCCAGGTTTGCCTTTTTCCTTGTTTTTAAAAAGTATGATAATTCACTCATACGGCAATGATAGCACGTTTGCCAGACTAGTGAAATAATATTTATAGCTGGTAGCGGTAGGTGGCAAATGTGATTGTGGAACCTTTTGGAACAGCGACAGGTATATTGGGCTGGAGACGGGTCCGGTCCAGAAAGGTTCCATTTGTGGAAAACAAGTCGGTCAGGTAATATTGACCGTCAACTTTTTCGATCTTCGCGTGGACCCTGCTGATCGTGTCAGATTTCAGGCAGATATCGCACTGTCTTGGGTCTTTCCCGATGATGAGCAGGTTCTTGCGAAGCGGGATGTTGTTATAGATGTCAGGCTGCAGGCTGACAAGTTCCTGGATACAAGGGGATGAGGAAGGCTCCGGGGGTGCCGGAGGAGGGCTTTGGGAAGCTGCAGGTGGAGCCGGAGAAAGAGGTGGAGACGGAGAGGGATACGGCGACGGGGAAGGATACGGCGACGAGGAGGGATACGGCGACGGAGTTCTGCTTCGGTAATCCTCACCGGCCCGATCCGGTCGGCCTTCGGAGCTTTCAGGGGCGTAGACCTCTTTCAACAGGGACTGATAGAAAGCCTCGTCGTCACCCAGGTTCTCATCTTCGTCGGACCATATGTTCTTCAGATCACTGCTTTTCTTGTATTGCTGCTGCCGGACCAGCCAGGCTACTGCAACAGAAAGAAAAACGATTCCTCCGATCTGCCCGGGATCCAGATGAAAGAGGAGGGTAGCCGTTGTTCCCGCGATGGCGGCAAAGATGAGCAGAAGAATGGTCGTCTTTTTTTCTTTTTCCTTCTCTTTCCGGATGGATTTCGGGAGGTTTTTTCTGCGGGGAGAAGCTTTTGAGGGACGCCGGGATTGCTGTTTTACGGCAGGGGATCCGGAAACAGGGGAAGGTGATCCGGAAACAGGGGAAGGGGAATCTCCGAATACGGCAAAGTCGTCTTCCTGCATCTCACGGGATATTGAATCCTGCTGAGGTGAAAAACTTCTCGGAGTTTCGCTGAAGATTGGTCCGTGCTGCGGGTTCGTTTTTCTATCCGGATCATGTGAGGATAAAGTATCCAGAAGATCATGGAGGACCTGAGGAAGGACGGCACTGTTATCGGAAATACGGTCATAAAAGCGGTAGACCAGCTCTGATGCCTGGGAGTCTGAGTGATCGGTATGTTTCAGCAGAAATTCAGCAAGCAGTTTTGGCGAATCAGGCTGCAGATCCTTCAGGTCCGGGAGGTAGGCCAGCTTTACATGGGAGTCTCCCGGAGTGAGGTAGATATGATCAGGGTCCAGCAAAAGTCCGTCTGAATCGAGAAGATAGTCCGGGAGGCGGGTACAGGTATCTTTCAGGGAGAAAAAAAGATTCCGAATGTCGTTATACCGCAGCGGGACCCCGGAATACCGCTCTGAGAAGGCAGTCAGTCCGGTTATAGTAAAGCGGAGCGTGCTTTCACCGTTACAGAAGATCAGGCGGGATTTCAGAAGACTGTCCAGGGGGCAGCTTTGAACCATTTTTATCGTATAGGAATCTTCTAATGGGAGTTTTTCATTCAGGGTCAGGTATACCTGATCGGATTCTCTGGTGATCGTTGTTTTCATGGCGTATTGTCTTTGGCATCCTTTAAGCTGCTTGTGAGATACTGAATTCCCCGGATCTTGCGGATTGTATCTGCGGGGTGAAACAGTTTCCGGGAACAGGTACGTCCGGAGTAGAGGGAATCAGATCGGAAGAATTGGGGAAGGACTCCGGGAACTTTGACGCTTCCGGTATAGGATACCTGAACGAAGTTCTTGTTGAGGGAGAAAGATGACTTCAGGTCTTTGGAAGAGAGAACAGCGGTCTTTCCGAGGGCTTCTGTGTATTTTTTCAGGGTACCGGACCGGTCCTTGTCAGGAGCGCTGTTATCCGCAAGGGAAGCAGCCTCACAGGCGGATGCCTGAAGAACGCCTCTGTCATGATCAAGGAAGCCAAGATAGATGATGGACAGCAGAACCGGAAGGATGACCGCCATCAGCATGGCCGCCTCCAGGGTGAAGACGGCAGGGGACCTTCGGAGAAAGACCTTTGGCATATGCCAATAGGAGGAGATCGTTCGTCTTGAATGATTGTAGTGATTCATCGTATTCTTCTTCCTTTCAGTGATGTCAGAAAGAGTTCAGTGCTGCCTGACAGAGTTCAGTGATGTCAGACAGAGTTCAGTGCTGCCTGACAGAGTTCAGTGCTGCCTGATATAGCTTCGGCACGGGGATCTTTCTACAGGAGTACAGACAGGAGAAACACAGTCAGGTGCCCGAAGAAAAGATATGGCAGGAACGGAAATGTGTCTTTCCTGTCTGCCTTTTTCAGAATGAGCAGGATGGCTGAGCGGACTGCTGAATAAAGAAGCCCTGCTGTCAGGCTGAAAAATTCGTAAAAAAGCCCTGTCAGGGAGCCGGCTGCAAGAATGACGAAACAGTCTCCGGATCCTATTGAGGAATGGGAAGCGAAGGAGATCAGGAAAAGGACGGCTCCGAAAAGAAGGGTAAAGACAATCTCTTCCGGATGCCGGGTTTTAAAGAAAAGATTGAAGACCAGGGCCGCAAGCGAGATCAGGACCGCAGGCATGGGATGGATGCTTTTTGTCTTTCGGTCGTTTCCGGCGCAGAAGAAAAGGTACAGCAGACAGAAAATCCACTCTATGTATATTATTTTTTCTGCCATTTTGTCCTCCGTTCTGCACAGTCGCTGCATTCCCGCATCCCTGCTACATCCTCTTTGCTTACCATGTTGATCCTCCTTGTCAGACCGGAACAGGAGATGGAGGTATGGTAGGTATCACCGTATGGGTTTACATAGACACTGTCTCCATCTTTGATCTTTCCTCCGCAGTAGTGGCAGCGTTTGTATCTGGCACCTTTGTAATTGCGGGCTGTCTTCAGCTTTGACTTTGGAATCTTCGTAATCGTCAGCTTCAGATGAGTGCAGTCTGGGTCCGTATGGTATACTCTGCCGTTGTCGGTCACATAGACCTGGCTGCCGGCATCCGTGCTGCCTTTGCCCGGTCCTCCGGAACCGGACTGGCCTTCCCGCCCGGTAAAGCCGCGGATGGAGATCTTCAAGACCCAGACAGTCAGAGGGACTTTCAGAATCTGAAAGGGAGATTTCACCTGATAGGTAAGGACCAGTGAGATCCGGTCATTCTCCTTCAGAAAAGAGGATAGGAGAAAAGAGGCATTTTTCACGGCATCCTTATCTACTGCTTTCGGGACCACCTGGCTGTATGCCCAGGTATCGGAAAGCGCTCCTCTAATGATGTGATTTGAGTCATCATAGACTTTCGTGTAGGCTGCGAGCGACATCTGCTCGGCAGTTTCCGCCATCTTCGAGGAGAATTCGGTACTCACCCTGCAGACGACAGAGTAGTGAAGGACCAGGATCATACAGATCAGGAAGAGTGGGAGCTCGAGAGATGCTTCTAAGGTAAGTGAGGCCAGACAGAATGCCCTTCTTCGGCCCGGACCGATCCGGCGGACTGAGGGATGTCCTGTCCGGTCGTATTTGGGAGGGAGTGCGCTTTCCTTTCTGGTAATCTTGTCAGTAGAGTTGTGACTTTCTGAGGTGATTCGGTTCTCAGCAGGACGGACAGAGGATCCGTCCATGGATTTGGTGGAGAGACAGCTGAGAACAAATATGAGATTTTTTATGTTTTCGAATCGAATTCTGCCTCCGAAGGACATTCTGTCTCACCTCATTTACCGATATGAGCACTGAAAATGTGCCGATTTTCTGTTACTTATCATTCATCATTCATATGCAAAACCTCCATCAACTTTAATGTTCCCGGCTTTAAGACCGGTATGGAGGAAAACTTCAGTTACCCGGGAAAACACAGGGCTGATCTGAAAACTGCAGGTATCTTTTATCCCTATGACACAGCTGTCCGCACGGAAATTTTCCATATCCGGAGACTTCCGGAGATCCATTTCCAGAAGATCAAGGGAACGCTTTTTCTGTGTTCCGACCGGCTGTAAGTTCAGAAGAAGGCGCAGGTAGTCAGAATAGCTTTCGCCTCTTCCGGGGACGGTATCGGCTCCTTTCAGCAGTTCTTCCAGGTCATAGAGCTGCTCCAGGGAGATATGCCAGTCGCCCTGGGTTTTAACGAGAGGGACTTTTCCGCCATGCATGAGGATTCTCACGTCGTACAGGCTTTCCCCATATGCCCAGTAGACCACCAGGAGTTCCCGGAAGGTTTCAATCAGACCGGCATTGCCGGTCCAGCCGAGAATCAGGGCGGCAAGACTCTCTGTCTGCCCGAGGGAAGCCGTATCGCTCTGGAGATAAAGATAGTTGTAGGATTCCCGCAAAAGGAGAATCTTTTTCACGGTCTTCTTCAGGTTTTTTTCATCCGATGCGGTTCCTGAGAGGATGTATTCCAGCTGATAGTCGAGAGGGTAATCAGTCTTTTGGGTGGTTTTGGCGGATGGGTGGTTTTTCCGGAAAGCTGCGGAAGGACCACTGATACGACAGGGAAAGTGATCAAGCAGGTATTCCCGGAAGAGCAGGTCGTCTGTGACCCCGCCCCGGCCAGTGTCGAGCTTCAGGTTCCCCTTCTGCCGGCTTCGCTTTGAGAGCAGCGAAGATCCGGGGATCTTTTTCTTTGACCAGTTTCCTTTTCCGCATACCTCAGGGAGGATTTTTTTGAAGTAGAGGGTGATCATCTTCCACAGCGGATTTTTCACTTTCTCAGCTTCTTTCTTATCTTGATACATCTGAGAGGATGAATCCGGTGCGGAATCACCGATGATGACGATGTCGGAAGATGGCTGGCCGGACGATTCTGCCTGAGCCGTCTTCTGCGCAACCCCTTTCTTCAGCTGGTCCAGCTGCCTGTCGGCATTCTCTTTCGCCTTTTCATAGTCTTCCTGCGCTTTTTTGGCTTTCTGTGCGGTCCGGGCGGACTCGGAAAGCTTGCCAAGGGCATTCATCCATGCGGTCTTGTGCATGAAATTGACTGCCTGCTGGTAGAAATATTCTCCGTTCTGATCTGACAGGAGGGCATATTCCGTGATCTCTGCTTTCTCCGCGCTTACTCTGAATGGGTCAAATGTGAGTCCCGGGAGCTTTCCGCTGATGTTGCCGGTGACATCCGTATTCTCATCAAGATAAGCTTTGAGGCGTGTTTCCAGCCCGGAGACGGAAAGACTTCCTCCTCCGGACGATCCGTCGATCCCGAACAGATCGAAATCTTCGAGAAGGCGGTTCTCATATTCCGCAAACACCGACCAGTTCGAAACACCGGTCAGGTCCGCACAGTGAGCCCTTGCTCCGCGGTAGCGGACTGCCTCGACCATAGTGAAGGCAAGCCCGAGGAATATGATGCTGAGAAGGCTGAAAAATACCGTGATCACGGCAGGAGATCTCTTCATATACCCTCCGTACAGATACGATACAGATAACGATACTGGTGGATTTTGACCAGACGATGCACTGCGGCTATCCGTGCCTCAGAGACGATGCACTGCGGCTATCCGTGCCTCAGGTGGCTTTCGCTGTAAGATGCGCCGGGATTTTACACACCCTTAGCGTCTTTCGCTGCCCGGTCAAGTGTGTCTTTGACGATCGATGTGAGCTGCTTGCGGAAGATTACCACAAGCGAGATGAGTACGACCAGAACGAGAATGATCTCGACGACGGTAACACCGTCTTCGTCCCGGATGATTCTGCCCACTGCCGATCTTGCCAGTTTGATGAGTCCACCTAACTTTGCTTTCATGGCGGGATTCCTCCTTTCCTGAGATTTTTCCTATCAGGGGCCGCCCGGAGGATAGAACCTTCAGGTGCCTGCGCAGTGAACGACGGGGGATGTCTGTGCGCATCAGCGTAAGAAATAACTCCGGCCGGACCTGCAGGAAACCAAAACCAGGGAATAAAAAAAACAGAAAAACAAAAGAATGGGAAAAGAAACTTTTCCTGAGAATGAAGGGACCTTTGAGGTGCCAGAATTGGCGAGGCCCGAAATTCCGATACGAACCGGATGCATCGTCTATTGGGATGCGGCCTGAAGTTCGTATGTCTGTTTTATAGCACCGGGGCAGAGGTTTGTAAACCACTTAAGACCCCGAAAAACAAAATTCGGAGGTCTGCACAAACAGACCTCCGAAAGGTTACACAGTTTATCTGCGTATTTATGTTACATTACTTCGCCGAGCTCCGGATCAGTCCGCAGATGATATCGATGGCACTGCTCTGCGCACTCTTGTTCATGGCGTCGATGTAGTCCTGCCTGTCGTCGTAAAGCTTTTTCAGGGAAGTCAGCAGAGTGTCAGGAGTCAGCTTTTCCTCCTCAAGAACCATGCTGTAGCCCTGCTTTTCGTAGGACTTGGCATTCAGAATCTGGTCACCGCGGCTTGCGGCTGCGGAAAGCGGTACGAGCAGATTCGGTTTCCGGAGAGCAAGAAGCTCGCAGATTGCATTTGCGCCAGCGCGGGAAAGTACAAGGTCAGACAGGGCGAAGAGGTCCTTCAGCTCGTCTTTGATGTACTCATACTGGACATAGCCCGGAACATTCGTCAGAGTCTTGTCCAGGTTGCCCTTCCCGCAGAGGTGGATGACCTTCATGTCCGGAAGGAGCTTCGGGAGGATCGCTCTCAGAGCGTTGTTGATGGCAACCGAACCCTGGCTTCCGCCGATGACGAGAAGAGTAGGCTTTCCATCGTCTTCAAAGCCGGTAAATGAAAGCGCAAATTCCCGGTCACCGGTGAAGAGTTCCTGCCTCACCGGTGATCCGGACAGGACCGCCTTGTCCTTCGGCAGATAGTTCATTGTTTCCGGAAATGAGCAGCAGACCTTCTGTGCCGCCGGTATGGCAAGTTTATTTGCGAGACCGGGTGTCATATCCGACTCATGGATGATGGTCGGGATATGAAGGCTGGCCGCCGCCCGGACGACCGGGACGCTGACAAAGCCGCCCTTGGAAAAGACAACATCCGGCTTTTCCTTCTTCAGGATCGCTTTCGCCTGGAAGTAGCCATGGACCACGCGGAACGGGTCCGAGAAGTTCTTCCAGTCAAAGTATCTGCGCAGCTTTCCGGAGCTGATCCCGGTATACGGAACACCCTGCTCCTCGATCAGCTGCTTCTCGATGCCATTGTAAGAGCCGATATAGGAAATCTGAAAGCCCATCTCCCGGAGCTTTGGCATCAGCGCAATATTCGGCGTAACATGACCGGCAGTACCGCCGCCGGTCATCACAATCTTTTTCCCCATGAGAGTACCTCTCCTGTTAGAAACTTGTAGTTCCGCGATAACACTGCCGCAGGCAGCAGCACTCAGCGACATCCATTTACGGAGATGGCGATGAGGGATGCTGACTACGGCAGAAAGATAATAAAGCGAAGGTTACTGCAGCTATACGGCGCCCTTTTGCAGGGAAGCCGAAGAGCTGCAGTAACCGAAAGCGAAGGAGGACGAAGTTCTCAGACATCCATGTACGAGGGGGTCTGAGAACCCGGCCTCCGCAGCCTTATCTGCCGGAAAACAGATAACTCCACACCGTCTCCAGCACCGACGTCAGGTTCTCGATATCCTTCCGGAAATCCCCCGTCTCGAGCGAGTGGTTGCACCCGCCAAAGCAGTACAGCGGAACATGGGCCCGCCTGCTGGCAGCCTCGAGAGGCGCATTTTCAGCCCAGGGATCCGAAGTACCATGAAAAGCGATCCCGCGGCCGCTGAAGACATCGTACGTCTCGACCAGCGGCGTGTAGAGCACATGGGACACCCGCTCCTTCAGCCCGTGATCGTCCGCGTAGGAGGCGCCGACCGCCGTCCCGACACTCTTTGAGAAGAAGATGAGCTCATCGTATTCTTCCAAATGTGCCTCGCGGAGCATCTCCTCTGCCTGGTCGCGCCCGATGCGGAACGCCTTCATCATCATGTCGTGGTTGCCCGCCTGCTTCTTCGGGAAGCCCGAGTAGGGAACCTTGATCAGCTCATAGCCCTGTTTGATGGCCATCTTCCCCGAATAGTAGAGAAGCGGCCGGTCCACGCTGTAGCCGATCCCCGGAAACAGTACCGCTGCTTTTTTCATATCCTGACCTCTCTCTGCTTTCCGGCAAAATCTGCCATGCCAGAATCTCAGGCTTTCTTGCCCTGGATGACCAGCCAGCCCTTCGCCATATCCCAGTCGTAACGGACCTCATGGAAGCCGCATGTCTCAAACTTCTTCTGAAGGCCGTCCGGCTCGAGAACATTCATGTGCATATGCTCTGCGATCTTCTGGTAAGTCGGATTCATGTTGCCGGACACCATCTCCACGATGATCGCGAAGGTGCCGCCCTTCCTCAGAACGCGGCAGACCTCCTGCAGCGCCCCATCCAGGTCCGGCCAGAAGAAATAGCTCTCGATCGAATATGCAGTGTCAAAGAAGTTATCTTCGAAAGGCAGGTTTCCGACGTCCGCCTTCTTCAGGATCAGGCGCCCGCTCATCACCGCTTCCCCGTTGAAGGAAGTCGCCTTCTCGATCGCGATGTCCGAGTAGTCGATCCCGAAATACTGGGCTCCCGGATTTTTGTGCATTGCAAGGTTCAGGGCATTGCCGCCGCCGCATCCGATATCGAGGACGGAATCCCCAAAGAGGATGTGATCAAAGCCCCAGCGGGTCAGCTCCGCATGACCCTGGTTCATGTTATCGAGAACCGTGCGCCCAAGCTCGCCAACCGGCTTTTTTGCATTCTCGATATAGCTAAAATCAATTTCTTCTTCCTGATTATAAATCTGTTCGCTCATAAAAACCTCATCCGTATGTCTGTGCAGATCTCTTAGCTTCCTGTCTGTCTCGATATTTCAGCTTCGCAAATGTCTCACGCCTTTTCCCTATGGTCTGCGATGTACCTGGCAACGTAGACTCCGCTGGCCGATGCGTGGGAGAGTGAGTGCGTGACGCCGGACCCGTCACCGATGACGAAGAGACCCTTGTGGCAGGTCTGCAGATCCTTGTCGATATCGACGGTCATGTTGTAGAACTTGACCTCGACTCCGTAGAGCAGCGTATCGTCGCTGGCTGTGCCTGGCGCAATCTTGTCGAGGGCATAAATCATCTCGATGATGTCGTCGAGGATACGCTTCGGGATGACCAGGGACAGGTCGCCCGGGACAGCCTTCAGAGTCGGATGGGTGAAGGACTTCCCAATTCTCTTGACCGTACTTCTCTGTCCGCGGATCAGGTCACCGAATCTCTGCAGCATGACGCCGCCGCCCAGCATGTTGGAAAGGCGGGCGATGGACTCGCCGTAGCCGTTGGAATCCGTGAACGGTTCGGTAAAGTGCTTGGAGACCAGAAGGGCAAAGTTGGTGTTCTCCGTCTGCAGAGCCGGATCTTCATAGGAATGTCCGTTGACCGTGACGATACCGTTGGTGTTCTCGTTGACAACAGCACCCTTCGGGTTCATGCAGAACGTGCGGACCAGGTCCTGGTACTTCTTGGTCTTGTAGACGATCTTTCCTTCATAGAGTTCATCGGTGATATTCTGGAAGACCGGCGCCGGCAGCTCCACACGGACACCGATGTCCACACGGTTGGATTTGGTCGGGATCTTCAGGTCGTCGCAGACCTGCTCCATCCAGTGGGAGCCGGAACGCCCTACGGAGACGATACAGTCGTCCGCAGAGAATTCACCCTGGCCGGTCACAACGGTAAAGCCAGGATCATTTGCCTCGATCCTGTAAACCGGGGTGTGGAAGAAGAAGTCCATCCTGTCCTTCAGCTGTTCGTAGATGTGCCCCAGAACCTGATAGTTGATGTCGGTTCCAAGGTGGCGGACCGATGCGGACAGAAGATGCATGTCGTTCTGCAGGCAGAGCGTCCTCAGAGGCGAGTTGCCCGTGGAATAAAGCTTTGTGCCTTCGCCTCCATTGGCCATGTTGATCGTGTCGACATACTTCATAAGCTCGGTCGCCTTCTCGCGCCCGATGTACTCGTAGAGGGTGCCGCCGAATTCATTCGTGATGTTGTACTTTCCGTCTGAAAATGCACCTGCTCCGCCGAATCCGCTCATGATCGAACAGGTTTTGCAGTGGATGCAGGACTTGATCTTGTCTCCGTCGATCGGGCACTTTCTCTGCTTCAGCGAGCCGCCCGTCTCGAAGACAGCGATCTTCATGTCCGGGCAGAGCCGGATCAGTTCGTATGCGGAGAAGATGCCGCCCGGGCCTGCTCCGACGATGATCGTATCATAATGTTTCATAATAATATTCACTCCATTCTTCAGCAGAAGATCTGCGGGACCAGTCATTTCCCGCCTGCGGCTGCCGCAGGCACGCAAAAAAAGCCATGCTGACTGTGCACAACCACTTTTAGAATACCACACTTTCAGGCAAATGTGGCAGGATATAGCTTGTGTCAAATTACGTGCAAAATCACAGGCTAAATCTAGTACAGACAAGCTTCTTGACGGACGTTCGTGCTACAGTGCGAAGAAAACTCGAGTTTCTGTAGATGTTTGCCGGTCAGGCGGTCTACAGAGATAAGAAAACCTTATTTTCTCTAGTGATCTGCCGGAAAGGCATGCTACACAGAAAAAACATGGACTCCTTGACTGTTGATGAAAATGGAACTAATATGGAATCAACAAGGAAATATATTGGAAACAATAGATGAAGGGAAGTTCCATATCAGAAAGCAGGTAATCCGATGACCATAGAAGAGATGAAAGCGATCAAGAAAGAGTACGGTCTTTCAAATGAGATGGTCGCAAGGGAGACCGGAATTCCATTAAGTACGGTAGGAAAAGTGCTCGCCGGACTGACCAGGTATCCCAGAAAGAAGACAGTTGATACGCTGACAGAGTATTTCCGGAAGCTCAAAGCGGGAAATCAGGCACCTGACGGTTCTGCCCAATTCCATAATATCTATGAACAAAGCGAAATTCTGTCGCATAATGCTTTCCATGAACGTCCGATTGATTATGCATATGCAGAACAACCTGAGCACTTGGTCACGATCGAAGAAAGAGACCGTCTTCCGGATGATCGCAGAACGGAGCTGATCGATGGCGTCCTTTACGACATGGCTGGGGCAAGTCTGGCCCATCAGACAATTATGCAGGGCATCTTTGCAGGTCTGAAAAACTGCATTGACAGATACAAACTCTCTTGCAAGGCTTTTGTATCTCCTGCTGACATTGTTCTCGAAGTATCGCCTGCAACTGTTGTGGAACCGGATGTTTTTGTGATCTGCGACCCGAAAAAGATCAAAGATGGCAAGTATTATGGAGCTCCGAAGATTGTTGTTGAGGTGATGTCGCCATCTTCCAGAAAGATGGACAGCATCATCAAATTAAATAAATATATGTCCTCAGGAGTCGAGGAATACTGGATGGTCGACCCGGAGAAAGAGACAGTGACGGTACATGACTTCCGCTATTACCTGAAACCGAATCCGCAAGGGGGCAGAGGACAGGTGGCAGTGCATACTTATCCCTTCAGTGACAGAATTCCAGTGCTTTCCAGCGATGGACTCTGTGAGATTGACTTTTCAAGGATAAAAAAAGAACTGGAATGGTTTGTCTCCTGATCACAGGAAGAGCTGTTTCAGTGTTTCCGCCATCTGGTCCTCACTGGTCACGATGAGGTCAGCCAGCTCTTCTGCTGCCGAAGTAAGTTGATTGGAAGTGCCGGGGGCACAGTTCAGATCGATTCCGTGGCCGCTTCTGTCAAACCATAATGTGTGCCAGCCGGCGGCCCTGGCCCCTTCGATATCGTGCTTGAGAGAGTCTCCGATCAGCCAGATTTGGTCTGGCTTAAGCCCCATCGCCTTTTCAGCCGCGCGGAAAATTCCTTCTCCCGGCTTGGAAGTCCCGACCTCCCCGGATATCACGATATACTTCTTCGGAATGTACCGCTCAAGACCAAGCATATTGTACTTTTTGATCTGGTGGTCATAGCTTCCGTTCGTGAGGACACCCATGCAGAGCGTGGCGGATGGATTCAGTGGACTGTTATCACCCTGCGGATAATCCGTAACCGGAAGAAGCTGTGTCATCATCCTCTCCAGCGTAGGGGAAAGTGTGATGTGGTTCTGCATATAGGTATAAGTATCGGCAAAGTCTTCCGCCGTGCCTTCCGGGCAGGAGATTCCCATATCTTTCATGGCTTCTGTGAAGCGCCAGATGTTGGACTGAAGAGGTGTGATGACGCCGCTCTCCACAAGGGCGAAGTTGGCATCACTTTTCCCGTAAAAGAGCCGGAGGAATTCCTCTCCGTCAATTCTGCCAAGACTTTTGCGCTCACAGGCACTTTGGGCAGCCTTGATCAGAAGGTCTTTCCTGCTGTAAAGGGTGTCGTCGATATCGAAGTAGAGTCCGGTCATCTTTGTCTCCTGTCAGAATGATCATGATGGAACATGCCTTAGGCTATACAGCCTGTTGCCTTGCCATTATACACAATGTACTTAGTTTTGACACGAAGCCTTCGTAAAATAGGTTATAATGATTTTAATATAAGCCAGCCGAAAGGGGGATTTTTTCATGAAACTGACTTTTCTTGGAGCCGACCATGAGGTAACGGGAAGCTGCTATTATCTTGAGGCATGCGGCAAGAAGATACTCATCGACTGCGGTATGGAACAGGGCCAGGATCTCTATGAGAACAAGCCGCTGCCGGTGGCACCCGGAGAGATCGACATGTTGCTTCTGACCCATGCACATATGGACCACTCGGGAAAGATCCCGCTTCTTTACAAGCATGGTTTTCAGGGACAGGTTTTCGCGACACCGGGTACAACGGATCTCTGCGGGATCATGCTTCTTGATTCCGCCCACATCCAGGAATTCGAGGCAGAGTGGAAAAACCGCAAAAACCAGCGGGCGGGCAGACCTCTGGTTGAACCGCTTTACACGGCAGAGGATGCGAAGGGCGCGCTGAAGTGTTTTGTCAGTCTCGACTATGAGCGGGAGAAGATCATTGCGGAAGGCATCACGATCCGCTTCTTCGATGCCGGCCATCTGCTTGGATCCGCTTCCATCGAGATGACGATCACAGAGAATGGGATCACGAAGAAGATCATCTTCTCCGGCGATATTGGCAATACAGACCAGCCGCTGATCCGGGACCCGTTCTATCCTAAAAGGGCAGATTATGTCGTCATGGAGTCGACTTACGGCGACAGGACCCATGAACGTCCTCCGAGGTCGGACTATGCAAAGGCACTGGCTGATGTGATCCAGAGAACCTTCGACCGGGGCGGCAATGTCGTCATTCCGTCCTTTGCTGTCGGCAGAACACAGGAGATGCTCTATTTCATCCGGCAGATCAAGCAGGAACACATGGTCACCGGGCACGATGGATTTGAGGTTTACGTTGATTCCCCTCTTGCAATTGAGGCAACGAAGGTCTTTCAGAAGAGGATGTACCAGGACTTTGATGAGGAAGCGACGGAGGTCCTGAACAAGGGAATCAACCCGATCGGATTTGCCGGCCTGAGGACCGCTGTAACGGCAGAAGATTCCAAAGCGATCAACTTTGACACGAAACCTAAGGTGATCATCTCTGCATCCGGTATGTGCGACGCAGGCCGTGTAAAACATCATCTGAAGCATAATCTGTGGAGACCGGAATGCACGATCCTCTTTGTGGGCTACCAGGCAGTCGGCACACCCGGACGCAGTATTCTGGATGGGGCAGATCATGTAAAGCTCTTCGGCGAGGATATCGATGTCGAGGCAGAGATCTGCCAGCTGCCGGGCGTGTCCGGGCATGCGGATGACAAAGGCCTGATCAAGTGGATCTCCTCCATGGAAGAGAAACCACGGAAAGTGTTCGTCTGCCATGGTGAGGATACCGTTACAGAAGTCTTCCGCGACAGATTGAAGAATGAGCTGGGACTGGATGCCTATGCTCCGTTCTCCGGAGCAGAATTTGATCTTGCATCCGGCCAGATCACGGTCGATGCAAAGCCGGTCAGGATCACGAAGGAGAGAAAGGAGCAGATTGTCGCAGAGAGACAGACCGGCGGCCAGTATGTCCGCAGAAAAGGAAGCGACAAAGGCGCAGCAAAGCACTATACCTCCCAGACAAAGAGATCTGCAGAAATATATACCAGACTGGTGGCTGCAGGAAGCAGGCTGATGGGCGTCATCAAGGACAGCGAAGGCGGAGCGAACAAGGATCTTTCCGAGTTTACGCAGGAGATTCTTCGCCTGGCCGAGAAGTGGAGGCGCTGACGATATCAGCAGATATCTTACAGAACCTCCTGTCCGGCCGGGGGAGGTGCATGTTGCAGCTGCCGGGCAGGAAAGACCGGGGATGCATGAAGCAGCTGCCGGACAGGAAAGACCGGGGATGCATGAAGCAGCTGCCGGATATGGAAAACTGGGGGCTTATGAATAAGGGTAAAACGAAAATCCATATGAAAAAGATAGCAGCGGGACTGCTGACCGGTGCTATGTGCCTGACGGCGGCTCCGCTGCCGGCTCAGGCGGACCTGGGGGCACTTGCATCACAGTTTGGGATCGGAGAGAGCCCGTACTATCACCTGGGCGATACTGAATGGGACCATGGCGGGATCGAGGAGTACTACTTTAATAATCTGGACAGCTCCTACAATGAGATCTACCGGGAACTCTATTCCAGACTGAGCAACAGGGAAGACAGCGCAGACCTCTATGCTCAGGTCGGATCAGATGAGTTCTGGACTGCTTTCAGGTCCGTTCTGGCAGACCATCCGGAGCTGTTCTGGATCGATTCTTCCGTGGAGACGACAACGAATGGACTGACCAATAAAGTGACCGGGTATACGATCACTGCATCCGTTCCGGAAGAGGAGCGGGACCAGATGCAGGCTGAGCTGGAGGCAGCGGCGGACGCCTGCATTTCTGAGATCGATCCGGATGCGTCAGAGTATGAAAAGATCAAGGCAGTCTATGAATATCTGGTGAATACGGTAGATTACGATGCTCAGGCACAGTACAGCCAGTGCGTCCAGAGCGCGCTTCTGAACCATAAGGCAGTCTGTGCCGGCTATGCCAAGGCTTTTCAGTACATCCTTCACCGGATGGGATTTTTCTGCACAACCGTCTCCGGAGCGACCTCCGAAGGAGGAAGGCACGCCTGGAACCTTGTGCGGATCGGCGATCAGTATTATCATGTCGACGTCACCTGGGGAGACCCGGTCTTTGCAGGAGCGCAGGATGGCGGGGGAGTTACCGTCATGAATTATATGTATCTCTGCTGTACCGATGCGGAGATCTATCAGACTCATGTCCCGGACAATATCATTCAGCTTCCTTCCTGCAGTGATACTTCCTACGATTATTATCGTATGAATGGAATGTATTATGAGACATTCGACTACGATACGGTGTATAATGCGCTGATGAATTCTGTCTATAACGGGCAGAACAGTGTCGCGATGAAGTTTGGATCTGCGGAAGCCTATGAGCAGGCGATATCCGCGGTCACGACAGGCAAGATCTACAGCGATGCGGCCCAGTATCTGATGCAGATTAATGGTGTCTCAACCTGGAGTACTTCGTACTCCAATGACGATGTTTTCCACGTGATCACGATCCAGTGGTCCTGAGTAAAATAACTGAGGGGTAGCTCTTTGAACGAGAATTTTCGATATTTCCGGAATCTTCTGATCCGGATCGTGCTTCTTGCAGCGCTTTTTCTGGCCTGCGTGACCGGCTTCAGCCGTATGATCAACAAGGTCACTCCAAACACAGCCACAAAGATGGAGGACGCCACATTTCCGCTCGTATGCATGCAGAAGGACGGAGTAGACTTCAATCTGCTTCATGGCTATTCAAGGCAGATCGATGCTTCCCAGCTCCGCGACAGCATCACGCCGCTTTCAGATGAACGACAGATCACGATCAGGATCGAGACGTTCGGAACGGCTGTGGATTCCGTTTCCTATGAAATCTCGACGATCGACGGAACAAAGTCGCTTGAGAACACAAAAGTCATCAAGCTGGAGCAGGATGGGGACAGCCTTACGGCGGACCTGACGCTGGGCGGAAAGATGCTCATGAATCAGGAGTACGTCATGAAGATCCAGGTCACGACCGGAGGCAGGGATATCTATTACTATACCCATGTCCTGCTGGCGGACGGTCTTCATACCGATGACTATCTGAACTTCGCGGCTGGTTTCTGGGATAAATGTATCAATAAGACGGATCTCGACTCGGTAGGCCAGGCTCTCGAACCGGACGATTCGACCGACCAGGATGACACGCTGGCATACATGGATATCCATGACAGCGTGAAGAGGCTTACCTGGGGTGATCTTTCTCCGCAGATCTATTACAAGCCGACTCCGAGGCTGACAGAGATCAATGGCAATACAGCGACCATGACCATGGACTACCGCATCTCCAGGGCAGCGGACAACGGAACGACGGAAATCTACAACGTACATGAATACTACAGGCTGCGCTATACCGACAGCCGTGTCTATCTGCTGAATTTTGAAAGGACGACGGACCAGGTCTTCGATCCGGCCGGCGACCAGGTCCTCACTCAGGATGGAATCAATCTCGGAATTACGCAGAAGGATATCGAATATAAAGCGGATACAAGGAATAAGTGTGTCGCTTTCGTTCAGGAGAACGTGCTCTGGACTTACATGACAGAGAAGGGTGTGTTCACAAGGGTGTTCGGTTTCCCGCAGACGGAAAATATGGATGCCAGAGACTTCTACCAGCAGAATACGATCCGGATCATAAGGGTAGATGAGGCTGGCGACGTCACATTTGCCGTAGGCGGATACATGAACCGCGGAAGCCATGAGGGCGACAATGGAATCGGCCTTTACTATTATGATGCCCGCTCCAATATGGTCTCCGAGCTGGCATTTCTGCAGAGCGATGAGAATACGGAGCGGATCCGCCTGGATATGAAGGACTGCCTGTATCTGACGCAGAACGAAAAGAAGTGTTATGTATTCCTGGAGGGAGTGATCTATTCGGTCGACCTTACAGACGGAAAAGTCGCGGAGACCCAGAAGGGAATCATGAACGAGTGCTACAAGGGGTCTGATTCCGGAAGATATTTTGCGTGGCTGAAGGAAGGGAACCTTTATAGTTCATCGACGATCGAGGAGATCGATCTTGAGACCGGAAAGGTCAATGAATATAAAGGCGGGCAGGATGAATATCTGCTTCCGCTGACCTTCATGAAAGATGATCTGGTATATGGCGCTGCCCGGGCCGGGGATGTCTCGGTTCCGCACGGAGGATGCGGCATCTTCCCGATGTACCAGCTGCAGATCGTGCAGCCGGACGGCAATGTGATCAAAAACTACAGCCAAAGCGGATTCTATGTGAAGAGTGTCGAAAAAACCGGCAATATGCTGACCTTAAACCGGGTTGCAAAAGAAGGCGGGTCTTATACGGATGCGGTGGAGGACCAGATCGTATCCTCCGATACGGCGGAAGATGTACAGCTTGGCGTATCTACGATGGAGGACCGTGATAAACTGACGGTCGTCCTGCTCCGGGTGGGAAGCAGTATCTCCTTCGAATCGCCGGAGAGCGCAGTGAGCAAGCTGGTGACCGGAGATTCCAGGACGGTGGTCATTCCTCCTAATCCGGATATGCAGAATCTGTTCTATGTCTATGCATCCGGCGGACTTACCGCGATGTATACCTACCCGAATGATGCGATCGTAAGAGCGGACCAGCTGTTTGGTGTTGTCGTCAACCATGCCCAGGACTATGTGTGGGTCAGAGGCGACAAGCTAGACGAGGTGGACATCCCGATGAAGGATATTCCGGAGGCGGTCCTGAGCGGAACGACCGATCCGTCCCAGCTTCAGATGGGGATCGGCAGGCAGGTCGTGGACCTGACCGGCTGCACGCTGGATGAGGTTCTCTACTTTGTAAGCCATGGAAGGCCGGTCCTGGCACAGACGAATGAGGGCGTGAGGATCATCGTCGGATATGATGAGTACAATACCCATCTGCTGAAGCCCGGGGATACGGAGTGGTACTACTATGGAATCCAGGATTCCACGGACCTCTTTGCTGCATCCGGCAATGAATTCTACAGTTTTCTTGATACAGCAGCATGATTTTAATTTCTGTGATTTTGGCGGATCGTTTTTGCTTGCGCAATCAGAAAAGATGATATATCATAAAAAAACCGGTCTCCGAGACCGGTTTTTCTTGCATAAAGTGGGTTTGAAGCCATCCCCACTCTAATCAAAACCATGGAGGTAACTGAATAATGAGAAACAAAAAAGTGCTGTTTATGACACAGGCATCCGTGATCGCGGCTCTCTATGTCGTGCTGACCGTCATCTTTGCGCCGATCAGCTTCCGTGAGGTACAGGTAAGGATCTCTGAGATGCTTACGGTCCTGCCGTTCTTCACACCCGCAGCTGTACCGGGACTTTTTGTCGGCTGCATCATCGCCAACATTCTGGGCGGAGCGATTCCGCTTGATGTTGTCTGCGGATCACTGGCAACCCTTGCAGGCGCCTTTGGAACATATCTGATCGGCAAAGCGTTCCATCAGAAGGGAGCTTCCTTCGGCAGAAGATTCCTTGCGACCCTTCCGCCTGTCCTTGCGAACGTCATCGTAGTCCCGCTGGTTCTGTACTACGGCTACGGCGTGAATATCCCGATCCCGCTGCAGATGGTAACGGTCGGAATCGGTGAGGTGGTCAGCTGCTGTGTGCTCGGGAGCATCCTGATGGCAGTACTTGATAAGTATAAAGTGCAGATTTTTCGCACTGCATCTGAGAAAGCCTGAGAATCGTAGCCGGGAGTGAGAGACGAAACTTCCGGCATAATCCGGCAGGAGACATGGCAGTCAAACTTTGGTGTTCACTTTCTTCCGGCAGACCGCTATAATATAAGGAACTATTGTTTTTCGGAGGAGTAGATACATGGACGTCAAGTTTACTACTGTAAAAGAGATATATAAAAACAGGGATGCCTATATCGGAAAGACCATCACAGTCGGGGGCTGGGTCCGTTCGATCCGCGCATCCAGGACATTCGGATTCCTGGTTCTGCACGACGGAACATTTTTTGAGACCCTGCAGATCGTCTTCGGCGAGAAGCTGGACAACTTTGCAGATATCTGCAAGTATAATGTAGGTTCAGCCGTCATCGTGACCGGCCAGCTGGTCGCGACCCCGGACGCAAAGCAGCCGTTTGAGATCCAGGCAGCTGAGGTGAAGCTCGAGGGCGCTTCCACTCCGGATTATCCGATGCAGAAGAAGAGACATACGGTCGAGTTCATGAGAACCATGCCGCATCTTCGTCCGAGAACCAACCTGTTTCAGGCAACCTTCCGCGTGAGGTCCCTTGCAGCCTATGCGATCCATAAGTTTTTTCAGGAGCGTGGATTTGTCTATGTCCACACCCCGCTGATTACCGCTTCCGATGCGGAAGGCGCAGGCGAGATGTTCCGCGTTACCACGCTGGATATGAACGATGTCCCGAGGAAGGAAGATGGAACGGTTGATTACACAAAGGACTTCTTCGGACAGTCCACCCATCTGACCGTCTCAGGGCAGCTGGATGTCGAGCCTTTCGCTCAGTCTTTCAGAGATGTCTATACGTTCGGACCGACTTTCCGCGCGGAGAATTCCAACACGACCCGTCATGCAGCCGAGTTCTGGATGATCGAGCCGGAGATCTCCTTCGCAGACCTCGAGGACGATATGGAGCTGGCTGAGGCGATGCTCAAGTACATCATCAAATATGTACTGGAGAACGCTCCGGAGGAGATGAACTTCTTTAACCAGTTTGTTGACAAGGGACTGCTTGACCGCCTGAACCATGTCTGCAGTTCTGACTTCGGCCGTGTTACCTACACCGAAGCGGTCAAGATGCTGGAAGAGCACAATGATGAGTTTGACTACAAGGTGTTCTGGGGCTGCGACCTGCAGACGGAGCACGAGAGATATCTGACCGAGAAGATCTTCAAGAGACCGGTCTTCGTCACCGACTATCCGCGTGAGATCAAGGCTTTTTATATGAAACTCAATCCGGACGGAAAGACCGTTGCGGCTATGGACTGCCTGGTTCCGGGGATCGGAGAGATCATCGGCGGATCTCAGCGTGAGGAGAACTATGATATCCTCAAGGCAAGGATCGAAGAACTGAAGATGGATGAGAGCGAGTACAGCAATTATCTCGATATCAGAAAGTACGGTACCACCAGACATGCCGGATTCGGACTCGGATTCGAGAGAATGGTCATGTATCTGACCGGAGTAGGCAACATCAGAGATGTGCTGCCATATCCGAGAACAGTCGGCAATCTTGCTTAAACACATATATATAGCCATGCTGAAACAGGGCGGTCAGGATCAATACCCTGGCCGCTTTCTTCGCAGAAAGGAGACGATAGATGTCCAGAAGAAGAGACTATGATGACCGGTACGATCAGGAACATGACCGCCCAAAGAAGAAAGGCGGGTTCGGAACATTTATCACCACACTTCTGCTGGTGATCGCGATCGGGGTCTTCGCTTTTTCTGCATATAAACTTTACGGCTACTGGGCGGAGTATCACAAGGGCGAGAGCGAGTACAAAGATCTGAATAAACAGTATGTGCAGATAGAACCGGCGCCGGAGACCGCCCCTGCCCAGACGGAGTCTGAAGGAGTGATCCTTTCAGACGTCGAGGCGCTTGAAAAGGAAGACAAGCTTCCGGAAGAGGTCGCTTCTGCAAAGAAGGCGGATGCGGAGGAGAACGGAACCGTCAAGACCCTTCCGGAGATGTACAACCCGGTCAACTTTGCCGAACTGCAGGCGATCAATCCTGAAGTCATAGGCTGGGTCCGTGTAGGCGGCTGCGACATCTCGTACCCGGTCGCCCAGACCACCGATAACGAATATTATCTGCACCATACATTTAAGAAAGAGTCGGTTTTCTCGGGCTGTATCTTTGAAAACTGTGACAACTCGAAGTTCTTCACAGACCAGAATACGATCCTCTATGGTCACAATATGAAGGATGGCTCGATGTTTGCGGGACTGAGAAAGTTCTGGGAGAATGAGGATGCGATCCGGAATCCTTACTTCTGGGTCTTCACGAAGGACTTCATCTACCAGTACAGGATCTTCTCCTGCTCGATCGTGAGCAAGATGGGGGATCCTTACCGGACAAGGTTCCTGACAGATGACTATGCGGAGTTCCTCAAGACGATGCAGAATGCGAGCGAAGTTGACTGCGGCAATGTTCCGCTTACGACCGATGACCGTATCGTGACGCTGTCGACCTGCACCGGAAATGATGCTACAAGGCGGATCGTACAAGGAAAGCTGCAGCAGGTCTATATCGCGAAGTACCGCCAGTGATGGAATCCAGCAGAGACTCATAATTGAAAGGGGGACCACTATGGACCTTGAGAAGGTAGCGGAGCTTCAGAAGATCATCGATGAAAGCAGCAACATCGTGTTCTTTGGCGGCGCAGGAGTATCGACGGAAAGCGGAATTCCGGACTTCCGCAGCCAGGATGGGCTGTATCATATGAAGTATAAGTATCCGCCGGAGACGATCATCAGCCATTCGTTCTTCGAGGCAAGACCGGAAGAATTCTATCGCTTCTATAAAGATAAGATGCTGGTTCTGGATGCGCAGCCGAATGCAGCGCACAGGAAGCTGGCGGAATTGGAGGCTGCGGGAAAACTGAAGGCGGTCGTGACCCAGAATATCGATGGATTGCACCAGAAAGCGGGAAGCAAGGTTGTCTATGAACTCCACGGCTCAACCCTGAGAAACTACTGCACCAGGTGCGGGGCGTTCTATGACGCGGAGTTTGTGAAGAATTCCGAAGGGATTCCGAAGTGCCCAAAGTGCGGAGGAGTCATCAAGCCGGACGTCGTTCTCTATGAGGAAGGGCTTGATATGAGAACCATGCAGAAGTCGGTCGAGGCGATCAAGAATGCAGATGTCCTGATCATCGGCGGCACTTCCCTGGTTGTTTATCCGGCAGCAGGGCTGATCGATTACTTCCGGGGCAGAAAGCTGGTCCTGATCAACAAAGGATCGACCGGAAGAGAGACGAGAGCGGATATGGTCATCACGGACCCGATCGGGGAAGTCTTCTCGAAGATTATCGTCCGGCAGACCCCGGAAGGGTAAGGAATTTCGGCATATAGCCGGAAAATTTCGTAACAATATTGCTTGCGCCAGGGCCGCATGCGGCGTATAATAACACCTCGTGATGTATCATTTTGCCTTGCTCACTCGCATGCAAGGGTGGGCCGAGACCACAAGGAGGTGCAAGAAACATGGGTAAATATGAACTGTGCGTTGTTGTCAGCGCAAAGCTCGAAGACGAGGAGAGAACTGCACTGATCGAGAAGATCAAGGAGCAGATCGTCCGTTACGGCGGAACGGTTTCCGACGTTGATGAATGGGGAAAGAAGAAGCTTGCTTATGAGATCCAGAAGCAGACTGAGGCTTTCTATTATTTCCTTCACTTCGAGGCTGAGGCAGCTGCTCCGGCAGAAGTCGTTGCAGAAGTCCGTATCATGGACAATGTCCTCAGATATTTATGCGTTAGACAGGATGCATAAATAATAAGAGAGGTAGAAGAATGAATAAAGTCATCCTTATGGGACGTTTAACCAGAGATCCTGATGTCAGATATTCAGCAGGTGATCAGTCGATGGCGATCGCAAGATATACGCTTGCTGTTGACCGCAGAATGCGCAGGGACAACAACGATCCGAATGCGCAGACCGCTGATTTTCCGGGAATTGTGGCGTTCGGACGCCAGGCTGAGTTTGCTGAGAAGTATCTCCGCAAGGGCACGAAAGTCGTCGTCACCGGAAGGATTCAGACCGGAAGATATACAAACAAGGATGGCCAGACGGTCTACACGACTGATGTTGTCGTAGAAGACCAGGAATTCGCTGAGAGCAAGGCAGTTTCAGACAGGAATGCCGGTCAGGTTTCCTATCAGAGCGCCCCGGCTCCGCAGAGTCAGGCAGCTCCGGCTGCAGCTCCGCAGAGTGCGGCACCGGCTATGCCGGCTCCGGTGAATGCAGATGCAGGATTCACACAGATCCCGGAAGGAGTTGACGAGAAGCTCCCGTGGGACGCGAATTGACCAATTAATTAACCTGATTTTGGAGGTGTTATTATGCCGTATTCAAAGGACAGTTCTCCGAGACGCAGACCGATGCACAGAAGAAAGAAAGTCTGCGTATTCTGCGGAAAAGAGAATAATGAGATCGATTACAAGGATGTCGCTAAGCTGAAGAAGTATGTTTCTGAGAGCGGCAAGATTCTTCCGAGAAGAATCACCGGCAACTGCGCAAAGCATCAGAGAGCACTGACTGTTGCAATTGAGAGAGCACGTCAGGTAGCACTTATGCCGTACGTTGAGTAATCTGAGATAACGACAGATCGGGGGGGCCAGGCTGAAAGCCTGGTCCCTTTTGTGCATTACGGCAAGCTGAGAAGCCTTGCCCGCCCGATTCACCAGCGCAAAGTTTACAAGCCCGGCCGGAAAGTATATACTATAAAATGATTTAGTCTCTTTTTGGCAAAACAATTGTTACGGGGGAAGAAAGAGACCTTGTTAATTGTTCACGATGATACAAGGGGGATATTCCTATGAAATTAAGATCCCGCAGGCTGATGGCGCTTCTTCTTTCAGCGGCGATGGTTGTTCCGATGCAGGGAACTATATATGGCGGAGAGACGGCAGGTGAGACTGCTGCCCTGGCACAGACTCAGCTGGCTGAGGAGACACAGGCACCAGCCGAGCCGCAGACACAGGCTCCAGCTGAACCGCAGACACAGGCGCCGACAGAGCCGCAGACGCAGGCGCCGACAGAGCCGCAGACGCAGGAGCCGACAGAGCCACAGACGCAGGCGCCGACAGAACCGCAGACGCAGGAGCCGACAGAGCCGCAGACGCAGGCCCCGACAGAGCCGCAGACGCAGGCCCCGGCTGAGCCGCAGACGCAGGCCCCGACTGAGCCGCAGACACAGACGTCGACAGAGTCGCAGACGCAGGCACCGACAGAGTCGCAGACGCAGGCACCAACGGAAGCACAGAGCTTTGAGAGCGAGACGGAGAAGACAGTCAGCACGTTCCAGGCATCCGCTGACGGGGTATCTGTTGAGGTGACTCTTCCGGACGGAATAATACTTCCGGAGAGCACTGTCTTCAAGCTGAAGAGAAAGAACCAAGGCGCGGTAAAGAAAACGGCAGCTGCGCTGGAAGAAGGCCATAAGGTCCTGAGCGGGACGGTTGCGCTGACTCTTACAGTGAAAGATGCAAAGGGAGCTGATGTTCAGCTTCCGAAGGGAACGAGTCTCCGGTTCAGCTTCGATGGTGGACTCGACCTCTCCCTCGCAGAAAGAGGAGAAGGCGAGATCCATTTTCTGAGAATGAATGATTCTGCAAATGAAGCTGGCGCGGATCTTTCGTTCAGCGAGGATGGGACGAAGCTTACCGCTGCTTCCCTGAAGCTGAAGAAAAAGGTTGCCGGAAGCGTGACATATGTGGCAGCCGGGCTGCAGAACCGCCAGAATGACGGGGAAGAGGCTGATGCGGAAAAACTCACGGAGCTGGAAGGAGCATCAGGGCTTGCGGTAGCGGCCGGAGAGTATGACGGACCGGACAAGGGGGCAGTCCTCACAAAGTCGGATGATCCGCAGAAAGATGCTGCTCTGGATGGAGTCCTGAAGGCACTTGGGGAGTATTCTCTGACTCTGGCGGATGCAATGAGCTCGGATGAAGTCCGTGTGGTCAATCTGTATGCAGATGAGAAAGGGGAAGTCAGCACAGAATCGAAGAAACTGACCGACCCGCTGTATGGGATCGTAGGCGAGGATGGCAGCATCAATGTGACGGACGGCTATGTTGTGGTCAATGTGGTCGCGCAGTCTGCGGATGAAGCACTCAAACTTCCGGACTTTACGGTCACTTACACCAAGAACAATGAGACCAAGGCTGTCACAGAGGATGGCTACAGAAAGTGTGCCGGCCGCCTGCTTGTAAACCTTGTTGCGGAGAATCCTTCATCAGGCGATGCATATGTTCCATATACTGGAACGGCTGAGGCGGATGATGCCGAGGGAACTTACCTGGCTCCTGCCGGAACGCTTGAATTTGCAGGCGACCTCACCGGATCGGCATATGCAGAGAAAGTAAGCATTGCCGGAGACTTTACGCCGGCAACGATCACGGAGAAGGGCAAAAAGAAGGATCTCGATCAGGATCTTGAGAAGGTTATGGGCCTCTATGCAGCGGAAGAAGCAGAGACGGGAGCTGAGACCGAAGCAGCAGCTGAGGCCGAAACTGCGGCAGAAGACAGCACGGAAGCGGCAAAACCGGCCCGGATTGACGAAGAAGCGGAGATCGCGGAAGAGCAGAATGCCGAAGGCGGGAATACCGCTGACGCAGACACTTATCAGGGAACTCTCAGCGTAAGTGCACAGAGCAAGGCAACAGCAGAGGATGGAACGGAGCGGACAACTGCTCTTTCCAATGTCGTATTCTCCCTTTATGAGAAGCAGGACGATGGCTCATTGAAGATGGTCTATAGCTTCACTTCTGCGGAGACAGCTGAGACGATCCCTTCAGGAATCCTGAAGGTTGGAAAGAGTTATGTCCTTCGCGAGGAAGTTCTTCCAGTTGCAGCGGATGGAAAGACATACGGCAAACTTGGCGGGGCTGAGTTTTCAATCAGCAAGGAAGAAGGAAAAGATCCTTCAATCAGTGTGAACACAGATGCTCTGGCGGCTGGAATCACTTTTGAAGGTGGCATATTTACTTTCACGCACGGAGAAAGCGGAGCTTCTGCAGGAGAGTATACAGTTACAATCGGCGTTACTGATCCGGCAAAGAACGAGATCGCAGGGGCGAATATCAGGATTCAGCAGGGAACCGATCCGAATGGGGCAGATATTGCTAGGTTTACGATGCCTGAGAGTTCCGTTGTCTATGACTTTACGGAGCTTCTGAATGCTTCAGAGAGTGAAAGTAGTCCAACTGAGGGTGATGTTAAGACCTTCAGAATTACCGAGACTGCTCCGGAAGGGATGTACGGACAGGAAAGCACGGTCCTGACCTACACTTATGGAACACTTCAGCCGGAAGAAGGCCAGGAAGGGGAGAAGGGCTGGACGCTTACAAGAACCAGCGTAGCAGCTGATGGAAGTACTGATGATGGATCTGTCAGCAGAGAAAATGCTAAGGTTGTAACATTTACGGATGCCTATCAGATCGACCTGACTTCCGTCCAGGTGAAGTATGCAGACGATACGGTTTTGAATGAGCATCTGAGCGGCGGAAGCATTCAGAAAATCTCGGATGGAAGTAAGGATTTCCATTATATTGTTCTTGAGGCAGATTCGGACGGCAAGTATGTCGCAGTTAAGACAGAGGGCGGTTACGTCTTTAATGGAAAAGCGGTCCGTCTGGTCCTGACGGATGCGGGAGCTGGCAAAGTTACGATTACAGGAACCAGGAGTGATAACAACTATCACTTTACAAGTGATGCAGAGGTAACTCTGGCTGTTCCGGTAAAGAATGAGAAGGGCTTCTACAGCGCACAGATTCCGGCTGCGACTTTGAAGAGCAGGGCTGCCGCAACGGTTACGGTAACGTCCAAACTGAGGGATGGAAGTAAGCATACCGGTATAGAGGTCACAGCTAACGTTGCGGGTACTTCAGTGAACTTTGAGGAGAATCCGCGTACTCTTACCTTTAACAGCAGTGATAAGGATGCCGCTGTAGCAGCGATGCTGGAGGGAGATACCAAACAGATCACTTGCGGATCGACCAACAAACAGGGCTACACCTATGATGGTTCCTATGCCGAATTGACAAAGTATTCGGAGGATAACGCTGGAGCCAAGATTGAGGCGACCCTCTACAGCAAGAAGGTTGAGAAGTACGGGACCGTCAATGTAAGCGTACAGTTCCGCAATGCGATGGGCAGACGGATCAATACGATCAATAAGCAGACGATCTACGCGGCTTTGTTCGATGTAAACGGAGTAAGGGTTACCGAGGTTAAGCCAATCGTGGTCAACGCTCATAACCACAGCTCTTCCTCAACCGCTGCGAAGTTCGTGGTCCCGGTCGATGCAGCCGCAGGACAGTCCGTCTATTATGT
>Ga0326514_10000107_pt1 | contig 49724 bp, 47 predicted proteins | sample 3_2548_0518_D_FD_203653 | JGI IMG/M metagenome (GOLD analysis project Ga0326514, IMG submission 203653) | Bovine rumen microbial communities from UC Davis, California, United States - 3_2548_0518 | ecosystem: Host-associated > Mammals > Digestive system > Stomach > Rumen | place: USA... | reverse complement strand
CATATAGGTGGCATAATCGCAGATCGGAAGATGCGTCCATGCCGGTACACCCGGTTCCACCTCATTGTCCTCACCACTCACCAAAGTTTTGAAGGGCGCGATTTCATCGAGATGCTTTCCTGTGATCTCAAAAAGGACCTGATCATATCCGTCGTTGACATAGGCGTCCACATGAGGCGTGTAGTCCTCAAGGTCGTCCCAGTCAGCGTTGTACTGAAACAGGGCCCGCTGCATCATGGCTTCAAAGGTCATATGCCACCACCGCCTTAGATGTTCGTATGATACTCAGTATGCGAGTCTTCCTTGCCCCTGGGACGGGCAACAGTGTATCTGCCGGAATGGACGAGGGCTTCAAACGCCCAGATCGGAATCTCCACACGCTGGCCGCGCTGGATGATCAGAGGACGATTGTTGTTCTTCCCTTCGCACTGCACGACCTCAGTCTGATCGACAGTACCCGGCTTTTCTTCATCGAGAAGCGGCAGGGTCACATAGGTCATACGGTCTTCAGGGGCTACCTTATTTTCTTCAACAACGGGGTTCTTAGCTGCCATGTGTATACCTCCTATGAGGGGCGTAGCAATTGCTACGCCCCTATTATTGATTACGCGCTGACCGCGTGTTCGATACGGACACCAAAGGCGTCCTGAAGGATGTGGTAACCGACGCCACGGATCTTGTAGGCAATCGTGCCGCGCTGATCGTAGGGGTCATCGGAACCGGAAGAGCCGAGAGGCTTGATGATAATGCGGACATTGTGACCCGTGCCATCCAGGGAGATACCACCGCAGAAATCCTGACCGTAGATCACGGTTGCACGGATGTTCACACCGGAGGGGCCTTCCTCTTCCTGGGAGATCTTGGTCGTGCCGCCGGTAGGAGCGGTGGCCAGAGCCCAGCGCAGATGCAGCTCACCCTTGGTGGCAGCACCGGCCTTTGCCCATTCGATGAAGGCAGGCTCGCTGCCGATCTTCACCAGACGTGCGCCGAGAGAACGGGCTTCATACTCGTTCAGAGCCTCGGAGACATAGACGGTCTTGGTGGTTGCATCGTAGCTGCTGACGGTCAGCTCGGTCAGACCGGTGTCCGCAGTGGAGGATTCATAGACCAGGTAATCGTCTTCGTTCTCATAGGTCTTGCCGATGGTGGTCTCGAAGAACTTGACGCCGGCGATGATGCCGATCTCGTTCTTGGCGATCATGGACTTATCCTGATACTTGGCAGGATCAATCCACATGGGATCCTTCATCAGGTCGTACTTGGTGTCAGGATCGATGTTTGCATGATAGTAGCCGTCGGAGAACTTGGGAGCCAGGTTCTTCTCCAGGGTACGCACGGCCTTGCGGATGGTGTCATAGTTCAGGGTATCGCTTGCAGTCAGGGCTGCACGGGAAGCCTTGCCACCGCCGTACATGACGTTCGTGCCAGCGCACTTGGCGTCACGGGCGAGAATGTTGATGGACTCGCGGGCCTGACGAGACAGCAGCTCGTTGATCTCACGATGCATGTTGTCGATGTGGTACAGATCCAGCTCATCGGTGAACTCGACATGCTCACCATAAGGCTTCATGGTGATCCACATGTCGGTCTGACGGAGCTTCTGGCCCTTCTTGGTCACGCCTTCCTCGAGAGGACGGGTGCTGGGCTGGAAGGGAACCATGCGGCGGAACTGCACCTTGCGGCCATTGCCCTTGGGCAGAGGACGCATCTGGATGTCCATGCCCCAGGTCAGGTTGGCGAGAACGTTTTTCAGGAGTCGCCGTTCGTGATAACCGATAACTTCGGAGGTAGCAATATCAGCGTCGTAGCTGTAGTTCATGTTTTCGTATGCCATTTAATGTCATCTCCTCGCGTCAAATACAGCCCCCTGTTCCAATCTTCTATCCAGTTCATCGAACTGTTCATCGGACAGGTCGGCAATACTGCGATGACGAACCGTCTGACCGTTGGCATTCCGTACAACAGGCGGCATCTGCTTCTTCCCCCGCATCTCTTCGGCGAGGCCATAGAAGTCGATCTCCCGGTTCAGAATCCTGTTCTGAATGTCGGGTCTGCTGTTGTACAGGGCCATCATGTCCTGACCCGTCAAACGCTTAATTGTGTTCGCCTGATCCAGGAGCGTCTGTGCATAGGCATTGGAATCGTCCTGCTGATTGCGCGAGACGAAGCGTCCCTGCGCATCTCTGGGCTGTTCTGTCGAATGAGTTTCCTGCGGCTGCGCATTGCCGGGGATCCCTCGTTCGGCACGGAGCAGACGCTCCGCAATAGCCACGCTGATGTGTTCCTGTTCGGCGAGTTTCGCGGCCTCATCCTTAATCTCGAGTTCCTCAAGCTTACGGATTCGTGCCTCATACTGAGCCTTCTCTGCCTGCCACGCCGCTTCGGCTTCAGACTTTCCACGGTCATAGCCTTTGCGGTCTGCGTCCAGCAGACGGCCCTTGATTCCTCCCGAAACCCTGTCCGACTGTGCGGGGCGATCCTGGGGCTGTTCACCCTCCTGCTCTGCTGCGTTCAGGAATTCAGAGATTCCCTGTGTACCTGTGCTTTCTTCGGGAGCCTGCACAGCGTCGTCCTGTACGCTCTCCTCGAAGGATGTATCGACCGAAGAGTTTTCAACCATGTTCTGCACTCCTATTGTGATTTATATAAACGGCGTGACACCGTTTACATCTGTGGTGTTACCTGAGATGCCCCGCCGCCCATAGCCTGCAGGGCATCCTGAGATCCCGGACTGGAGGACACGATACTTGCGTACCCGTCCAGTGTTTCGTTCAGCTGCTGCACCTGACCGCGGAGCTGTTCGTTCTCCTGCGCCATCTGCTGCATCTGAGCCGTAGTGGCTTCCACCTGTTCAAGCACCGGCAGGATGCGTTCCTTGCCGTCCACGTTGAGCAGCTGGAAGAGAGCCGTCAGCGGGAAGACCTGTCCGGCCTGCGCCGCCATCGTGTACGCCTGAATGTACAGGTCGTTCTGTGCCTGCACCGCGGCAGGATTCATCCGGGTGATTTCGATCCTGACGGTGTAAGGCGGCGGTTCAAGACGGGAGTGCTTGTGCTTCCCGCCCATGAGGTAATCAGAACTCAGATGCACCGGTCGCACCGTGCCAAGATCGTCGCTGATCATGGCAAGACGGTCTTCCTTGTACATCTCAGCCGCCAGCCACAGCACCTGCTCCACGATGCGCTTGAAGCCATCTGTAAGCGTCTGGGTGCGGAGACGGGTGATCTTGGAGCCCGCGTTCTGGAGAAGCTGAATAGCGCTTGCTGCATCGACGCCGCCCGTGACCTCACCGCGTGTGAACTGGGACTGACCGGAGTCCATCTTCATGTCGTTCTGGAACTGCAGCATCTGCTGCATCGTAGCTCCGTTGAACGGTTTGGATTCCATCCACCGGACGGCTTCCTCGTCAATGACGTCGCCTTCCACCAGGTTCTTGGAAAAGTCAGCCAGCGCCGCCGTATCAATGCCGGAGTTCTTGCGGACCAGCATTCTCAGCTTGGAGGATGCCGCGATGTTGACGTCCATGTAGTGGGCATAGCGGTTGATGTACCGCATCATGTTGGTGAGTTCATGCACCTGGCCCTCGCCCACCATGCTGCCTTCAATCTCGCTGTACACGTCGAATACGAACGGGTACATGCCGTGGGCGTACACATCCCGGTAGACACCGAGGAGCGCGCCACCAGCGAGGAAGGCAACGTTGATCGTGTACCGCTTCTGCTCTGCGTCGTAGCGCCTGTACCAGTACTCCAGCAGGAGCGCCTTGCCTTCCGCTTCGTCGGCGTTCAGCCCCTGAAGCATCGGCTCCAGACCGACGCTGTTATGTTCCTGCGAGTCATCCGCAATGAACATGGCCTGTTCGGGATAATGCTCCGTGTACCAGGACAGCGGATGCCACGACAGTTTGATGATGGCCCTGGCATCCTGAACCGTGGTGGCGGCAGGATCCCAGACGATGCTCTCAATCGGGAACCGGGAAATGCTGATGTTTCCCTTGCCGAAGTCCATCTCCTGATCCCACATGATCTGTGTAACCGCCGTGCCGGTGATCAGGAAGTCCTGCGCCCTGCGGCGATGGAACTCCTTGATGCTGTTGACCTGCATGACATACTTGATCACGTTGTTCATGTCAGACGCGAGTGCTGTCAGATCCTCACGCTGCGGAACCAGCATAGCTTCTGGCGTGTTGTCCACCTGGTCGGCAATGCAGTTGTTCAGCGTGGACTTCAGCGTCTGCAGCTGGAGCATCTTGTCCTGCTCTCTCGTTCCCTTCGGATCCTGATCAGGATCCTTGAGGCGGTAGATCAGTCGGCACTTCCTCGCGTCCTCATGGTACGGAGCGCAGTCCGTTTCCCACAGGTCGAGACGGGAGTAGGCCTCCCGCTTGAGTGCTTCATCCTCGTCAGACAGCTTCTGCTCTCCGACGAACAGTACCGGTTCAGCCGCGCCTTTCAGAGGACTCTTCTTCGGGGCGGGCTTCCTCTTCCCCGGCTCTTTGGTCGGGGCCGGACCATTGTTAGTAATCGTAGCCACGGTAGATGTCATCCTCCTCTCCAGGCTCGTCATAAGGCGTCCTTACTCTGGTGTGATACCGTTTCACCGGATCAGCCGCCATCGGGTACGCCTGGAACATGTACTTACATGCGTCAAAGATATGGTCTTCGGCATCCGTATCCACGTCTTCCGGTTTGGTCAGGCTGTACGGGAGCGCGGGGATTGTCCGCAGCGAGTTCGTACAGGTCTTGAAGAAGTAGACCTTCGGGATGCCCTGATCGTTGAACCGCAGTCTCTCATGGAACTGCATGAGACCGTTGAGGCGGTTGTTATCGCCCTTACGGAAGATCACGCCTCTCAGACCGCCGTCCGTATCCCGCATCTGATCAGCGACCGACGGACCGCGGCTTCTGTCGAAGATAGCCGGGTCGGCGATCCTGTCCACGTGCAGGTTCTCCCGGATCTCCACATCCTTCTCACAGGCGAGGATCCTTCTGGCAATCTCACCGGGGGTGATCATCTCGCCCTTGTTCGGCGTACCGTTCCAGCCATAGGCCTCACGGTAGCAGTAGAGAATCCCGGACTCGTCCATCGCCCACCAGAGTGCTGCCCAGGGACGGGAGTAACCATGGTCGAAGGACATGTACCGCCGCCAGTGCAGCGGAATCGGGAACGGCTCAATGACGTGCGTCCAGCGCCGATCCATGTAGTGGTTCGGGTCGTCCTTCCACTCCGTGAACACCTGGCCCTCGAAGGCGTCCCAGTGTCCGTAGAGCAGGGCGTTCCTCAGTGCTTCCGGCTTCCGTTCCAGCTCGAAGATGTAGTCCTCCGTGATGTACGGATTGTCCGTAGCGAGTGCGGGGATGTACTGCTTGGTGTAGTACCTCGTCCGCTTCAGGGTCTTCGAGTACTCCGACGCTTTGATGATGCTCCCGTATGGGCCGGCATCAACGAAGTACGACTTCACCCATCCATGCCCGATGTTGCCCGGGTTGCTGGCGCACCGGACGATGGGCTCCACACCGAGCGACTTCTTCGCTCTCAGACGGGTCTTCAGGAATGTGTAGATCTCCATCTCGAACGATGTCAGCTCGTCCATGTACAGCCACTGGATTTCCGCGCCGGCGTAGTTGTACATATCGCCCACCGAGGCGCAGTGCCTGAAGTGGATGACCGAGCCGTTGATCAGTTCATAGTCATGCCGCCCGACATTGTATCTGCCGAGCGCCTTCGGGTAGCTCGCCTTGGCTTCCTTGATCAGCGTGTCCTCCAGTTCGGTGTAGGTGCGCCGGAACAGGTAGGCGTGTGTCTCAGGGAAGTTCAGGCATCTGGACAGAGCGTCCATCACAATTGCTTTTGACTTTCCCCCGCCAGCCGCGCCGCCGTACAGCACCTCGTTTGCCGTCGTGGAGTGGAAGATGATCTGCTTCGGCGTCGGTTCGTAGTTAATGTCAATGGTCTGCGCCAAGATCAGTTCACCTGACCTTCGGCAGGAATGACCGCATCTGTCGAATCAGCGATCTTCTCGGGCATGCCTGGCCGGGGCATGTTCGTCGAGAAGTTGACGGTGATCGAAGCGTTCTGGCCATTCTCGATGGTTTGCAGATACTGGAGGATCCTGCCAGCCGCCTGCTGCACTACCCACTCGTTGTCGGAGTCCAGCTGGGCAACCAGCTTCTTAGCGGCTTTACCCGCCGCCTCTCTCATGACGTTATTCGCGTAATCGATGAACAGCTTCTGGACATCGGTGCGCTTCAGCGTCTTCGTGGCAACCGATTGAGACACACCCGCTTCTCTTGCGGCTTCCCCAATCGACATGCCATCCGAGACCAGCCGAACAAGAGTGAGCTGCTTCATGTTCAGCGGTTTTTCATGGTATTTCCCCGCGGGCATTTCAGCCCTCCTCTCTGTCCTCCGATAAGGGGAAGACGCGCACCGGGAGTTGAACGATGCGCGCCCAATCGGAGGCTCCACATGGTTGGACCCAGGTTAGACATACCACACAGGGGGTATTGCATTCTATTGCATCCGGCCTATACGAAAAATTGCCAGCCGTGTGGGCTGGCTGCTTCCGGGGAACCCTTGAGCGGGTATCCCCCGGGGGCGTTTTTTGTTTGTGTTGCGAATGGGAAACGTATCGTTGGTACAACGGATCGTCGAAGCGTTGATCCGGGGAGGCGACTATGCCGGGGGGTTCAGGTATATGTAAACCCCGTAGCGCGAGGGCAGGGGGCCCCTGGGCCCCCTGCCCCCCGCCCCCTGCGTCCATGCGGCGGGCTCTGCTGCCGTCCCTTCCTTTTCCATCATGTGCCACATAATCACAAAACATCAGCGGGGCATTGAAAAATAAGGAAAGAAAGAAACATTGACCACACTTTGTACCACACATTGACGAATTGAAAAGGAAAGTTGGCACAGATCACAGCTAATATTGGATAAAACCTATATTCTGCATGGGGGATGCGTCAACTTTTTTTCGCGTTGAGGTTTACGCAACCACTTTTTGGGGGAGTTTCTTCATTATATGCAAAGCACACATGCAAAAAACATTGTCATTTGCACTTGACATAAAACAAAAAATGCCTATAATGGGCACTGTCAGCTGAACGACAGCCCACGCAAGGCTGACAGCCAAGCGGTATCGGTTCTAATCCGATCGTAAGTCTTTATGGAAACGTCGCAACCATGGGTCGGAATCTTGAAAACTTCATATCGACATTGTCGCGCAGCACATTATCCCTTCTGTTCATTCGTTTCAACCCATGGTCGGCAGATCATGACATGAAATGAAAGGAAGAATGAATTATGACTAAGAAAGAAATCTACGCAAAGCATGGCATCGTATACGATGGAAAGCACATCATCTCCCCGCTCGGACCTGTTACCGAACTCTTGCAGATCGGCAATGGAAAGCTCGGAAAAACCGTGCTGACCTATTCGACGCTCCCCGGAACTGGCGTTTATCACGCTGTTTTGAATGGCATTGACTACGATGTCAAAGGAACATGCAAATGCGATTGCACGGGATGCTATGCAAAGACTGGACATTACAACCATCAATCTGTTATTGACGCACTCGCATTCCGTACGGTTCTCATTCGTGAGTATCCGGAATGGACCTGCGAAGCGATCAAAGCACAGATTGAATATCTAATGCAGGAAACACCAAGGCTTGAACTTAGAATCAGCGCGGCGGGAGACATCGAAGCCGTGGCCGTTCCGGTATGGAAGGAAATTGTGCGAACATATCCGACGCTTTGCACATGGACCTACACCAAGAACAGCGAAAATGAAACAATCTTCGACGACTTCAAAAACTCTAACGTTGTGAAAAGCATCATCCCCGGACATGGCCTGAACTTCGGACATTGTGGATACATCATCGATACCTACAAAGCACTCAAGGCAGAAGGCAAGCGCGTTTACATCTGCAGATGCGGCATTGACAAGAACCAGCATTGCGAGAGATGCGGCGTGTGCGCCACATACGAGTACGTGCTGTTCGTTAAACACTCCACATCTTACAGGGCAGAAAAAGACCCAAGATATGCTGAACTGGTTGAACTTATCAACGCACAATAAAACAGCCCACCATGGGCTGAAATGAGTGAACAGAAAAACTCAAATAAAACGCAAAGGGGATTTCACTATGAAGTACTACTGGTCCAATGACGGCGAAATGATCATTTCTGAAGACGACCTGCGCAAGGGATACGAAGACCTGAAAGCGGACGGATACGTCGAAGAAGAGACCTACGAAGATTACCTGATCGACTGCACAACAGGAAATGGTGATCTGACGCCAATCCGCGCTGATGAACTCTTCTTGGACGAAGACGGAAATCTGACCTGTGAACAGGCCCTGCGCCGGTCGTATGAAGATGATCGCTGTGACTGGGAATGGAATCACGACGACGACTTCATGACCTTCAAAGAATGGGCAGAGTCAAAAAACCTGGTTCGCGCTGACTGGAATTGAGTCGAAACAGCCCACCATGGGCTGTCTGCAGGAAATGGCCTACCTGCACTGATGATGACAGGCTAGAAGGGATAGAAGAACATGGCATACAAATACGACGAAAAGTACAATGCAAACATTGACCGCATCATGCCCTACGGCCTGAATGAAAAATGGTCCCAGTGTTTTGCAAATGAACTGACCTACGCACAGGTAACCAAGGCCCGCGCACAGGCTGAAGAAACGCACGGCCTGACCGACAAAGCCAAGGAAACCTACAGCATCGTCGAAAACCGTATTGCTTTCATGCTCGGAATGATCGACACGCTGCGCGCGCTGGACATGGTCAAATGGGACACGGAAACGAACGAAGCGCTTTGTCAAATGGTACTTGACCTTAGAAACTAAGTCGAAACAGCCCACCATGGGCTGTCTGCATGGGCCCGCCGCCATGCACTGATGATGACAGGCGAGAAGGGACAGAAGAACATGAAAAACGAACTTACCTGCAAGGATTGCCCGTATTGCTACAGGACCGAATCCGACCGCTTCCCCTGCTGCCACTTTGAAGGCGAATGGGACGCCCCCTGTGAATACGAACCCGAAGATGAACCCGAAGAGGATTACAGCTATTTGATGGAATGAGTCGAAACGGCTGCTTGACAGCCGTCTGCGGGGGACAGCCTCCCCGCACTGATGATGACAGGCTAGAAGGGACAGAAGAACATGAAAAACCTGATTTTTGCCGTGATCTGCATTATCGCCCTGTTTCCAATGATCGCCCATGCAGAATACCGCGCCGCACATGGTGTGGTGGTGTCCACACTGGACGGAATAGCCACCATCCTAACGGAAGACGGGAATCTGTGGGAGATCGACAAAGAGGACTTTGACCCGGCAGACCGCGTGTTCCTTGTCCTGGATGACATGGGAACACCCGGAAACCTGACGGACGACGTCGTCCGCATTAACTGGTATGACCCGGAATGAGTCGAAACGGCGTATACACGCCGTCTGCATGGATTCGCCCCCATGTACTGATGATGACAGGCGAGAAGGGAAAAAGCTATGTATGGTATTTACATCCGCGGACGACGCATAGTGGACGCCATCCTGGACCATGACAAGCTAATCGAAACCCGGAACAGCCCGACGCTGGACAGGTTCATCGGACAGACTGTTGGCATCATCCTGACCGGATGCGGGAAGCCGAAGCTGGTCGGGTACGCTTACATCGTGGCCCGCCACAACTTCACAAACGTTGAAGACTTCCGTGCTCATACTTCCGTACACTGCATACAGCCTGGCTCCCGATGGGATTACAGGCCTGGTAAGGTCGGATACTGGCTTGCTGATGCTGTCCGCTGCGATGAGATCACGCTGGATTCTGTCAAAGGTAACCGTATTTGGCGGGAAATCTAAGAAAGGAAGATGAGCCCATGACTATTAACGTTCCGCACATTGGAAAGATCACTGCGTCCAAAGAAACCCTTGTTTCACTTGCATGTAGCTTCATTGAGTCTGGCAAATACGTCAAGCTTGACGGAAGACACCCCGTGATCTCTGACCTACGCAAGAAACAATTCCTTGCTATCTATGACGCTCTGGACGCTGTCGGATTCTATGACGGCGTGAAAGATTGACAATTGACTGTAAATAAGTACAATGCTTATGTACTGTGACCTTGAAGGGAGAATGAAACATGGCTAAAAAAGGAATCGTCACACTGCGGGAAATCCGCAAGGCTAAAGACATGACACTTGAAGATGTCTCCCGCGCCGGCGGACCTAAAGCTGGCTCATATGCGCGAGTAGACAGCGGGAAGGCTGAACCCGAAAACATGACGGTTAAAACGCTCATGCAACTATGCTACGCTTTCCAGATGACACCTGAAGAGCTGCTCACCACAATCGGCCTGGACTGGAAGGAAAGACGGGAATAAAAAACCGGGGAACAATTCCCCGGTCTTTTTTTTATATTCCCAGATTTCTAAGGGCTCGCCGATGCCGCCTGAATACCGTTGACATGTCGCATCCCATTGCAGACGCTGTATCCTGCCATGTGTAGGCCAGCAGATACCTGTATCTGCACACTGCCCGCTGTTCTGCGTCCGGCAGGCTGTCAATCAGATCACGCGCCGCCTGGACAGCCTTATCTGCTGCCCTGACTGCTTCCTGTGTGTCATGGCCTGCTGTCCGCATGTCCTCCAAGCTTTTCCGCTCCAGTACCGCATCCCTTGCCCGCTCCAGCTGATTCATAGCCTACCTCCCGTCTGATGGCTTTGACCGCCTGCAGTAGGGCGGTCTGTGTATCAGCCTTCCCGGAAAGCACCTGCATCACTCTCTCGTCAATGGTGCCCCTGGCTACCAGATGGTGAATGATAACAGGCTGTGTCTGCCCCCGCCGATGGAGTCGGGCACATGCCTGCTGATATTTCTCAAGCGACCACGTCAGGCTGTACCAGACGATTATATGTCCTCCGGCTTGTAGGTTCAAGCCATGACCTGCTGAATCGGGATGCGCCAGCAGGACGGGGATTTTGCCCTGGTTCCATGCCTGGACCTGTTCCTGTCCTTCCAGCTTTACCGCTTCGGGGATTGCCTGTCTTATCCTGTCCGCTTCATGCCTGAAGGCATAGAACACAAGCACCGGTGAAGTGGCTGTGTCGATGATCTCACGCAACGTGTCCAGCTTGGCGCTGTGAATCGTTTTGACCTTCTTATCCTGATCGTAGATTTCCCCGCTGGTGTACTGCAAAAGCTTATTGCACAGGACTGCTGCCGATGCCGCGGTGATCTCTTCATCATCCAGCTCCAGCACCAGATCACGCGCGAACCGCCTGTACTCTTTCATGTCTGCTGCCGACAGTTCCACGGGAACCACTCGATTGATTCTGTCCGGCAGTGTGACATAGTCTGCTGCCTGCATGCTGACTGTGATATCCCGTATCCGGTCATAGATTTGCTGGTCGGCTCCCGGAAGCAGGGCATAGCTGTACACTTGCCCCGTAGACCAGTTGCATTTATCGGGACGGAAGAAGGCTTGCCGATAGGATCCAATTGTCCTGCCCAGCCGCTTCCCCTCGTCCATCAGGTACACCTGTGGCCACAGATCAATCAGCCCGTTGGGTGCTGGAGTACCCGTCAGGCCGATAATCCGGTGAATGCTTTTCCTGGCCTTCACAAGGGCTTTAAACCGTTCTGCTCCCCGACTCTTGAAACTGCTCAGCTCATCGATGATGACCGTGTCAAAAGGCCATCTACGCGCCGCCTTGCATGTCTCAATCAACCATGGGACATTTTCCCTGTTGATGATGTACAGGTCCGCATTGGCCTTCATGGCCGCTTCCCTGTCCGATCTGCTTCCCAGAATCTTGCTGCATCGGATATGGTTAAGATGCTCCCACTTTTCGCACTCTTCCTGCCATACGGTGCGGGCAACGTTCAGCGGGGCTATAACCAGTACACGCTCCACCTCGCCTGTCTGCATCAGGTCCGCTATGGCTGTCAGGGTAATTACTGTTTTACCTAGGCTACAGCCCCATCTCTAGTAGGAGTATCGCCTGCTCATGGCTCTCAATGAACCGTGTCGCTGTAGTCTGGTATTCGCTCGGATGGTATATCATGGCATCACCGCCTTTCCTCGCCGTGTGTGTGGGCTCATTCATGTCCTGATACCCCATAGCTGTTGATAATCGTAATGGACTCTTTTTGTATTTCCATCCACCGGATAAAGTTGTCCACACCTTCCCTGCCAACAATGACGCGCACGTTCTGCCCGATTGCTTCGAGCCGTTTATGCATGGCCTTCTGGACCCGGCGAACCCTGCCCCCGTCCGCTTTCAGTTCGAGCCATACCACATCGCCCCATGGCATTATTGCCAGCCGGTCGGGTAGACCCGCCTGAGATGGCAGCAGTTTGATACACATACCGCCGGCGTTTTCGATGGCGGCTTTCAGTCTGTTCTCCGAAACTTTCTCTAACATACGTCCTCCTATAGGGTAGAGGATGCGAGGCTAATCCTAAAAACCTCTATAATAATTTTTATATATATGATTTTGATTTTTTCTATAGCTACTATATAGCTTTATCCTCTCATCCTCTACCCTTTATAGAATAAATATAATATTAGTAATGTTAAATATCTCCGTTTTTATCCTCTTCATCCTCGCCCACACTCTGAAGGGCTATACGCCGCCAAAAAACCCGTCCTTTTTTGTTGTACTTTTCAAACTTACGGACTTCCAGTTCGGCAGCGAAATCACGGTTCCGGCGCACGTACTCTCCGTTTTCGGCTGCCCATCTGCGATACTCGGCATACAGTTCCCCGCCCTGGCAGGAGCAGTTATCTCCGATCATACACCGCTCGTCGAGGAAATTCTGCATCCAATCTTCCCTGTTGGTGTACGCTTTCGTCTCGTCGATGACCGCTTTGGGCTTAATCAGAACACACCCATTCTTCCAGTAGGCAAGCGCGCCCTGAATCATCCAGTTAAGGATCTGAGGACCTTCTTTATCAATCAATTGATTGGCGAGGTCCGGGATAATCTGACCCGGTGATTTGGGCTCTGCCTTGAACGGAACGACAGCGATCCTTCGCAGTGTGCCTGTGTCCAGCTGTCCAAGCTTGGGCAGGTAGTTGGTATGGAGAATCAATGTGTGTGAAGGAATGAAGGAAAAGGTCTTGGCGTACTTCGGGTTTACCTGGAGCGTGTCACGGCTGGTGATGGACTTCATGGTGCTGACGCTCAGACGGACACCCTCATCCAGTTCGGACATGGTAGCCATTCGCGCCCCTCGCAGGACATCCAGCCCGAATGGCTCGGAGCCGTTGTGCCGCTCCACCAGCACGTTGCTCCGTACCACGCAGGCATAGTCTCCCAGTAAGGCGCTTAATGTGTTGAACATGGTGGACTTTCCGTTCCCGCCGGGGCCATAGACCATGACCATGCCTTCGTCGCGCAGCTCACCGACGCAGCACATGCCCGCCACCTGCTGGATATAGTCAACGAGCGCCTGATCTCCCCGACACCAGTAGTTCAGGGCATCCAGCCACATCTCAGGCTTGCCTGCAGCAGGTGAAACACTGGTGATGTGGGAACACATCTGCTCTGGCTTATGCTCCGTGATGGTTCCGTTCCGAAGGTCAACCAGCCCTGCTGGCGTGTTGAGACACCATTTGTCCGGGTCCAGCGCGTCGGGGGAATCCAGGGCAAGTTTGCTTCGGAGGAACTTCTCCACGGCTCCCACCTTGCCCCCGTTCCGCATGGCGGTGACCTTCTTGAGGACATACTGAGCAGCCTTCATTTCCTCATCGCCGAGCAGCTTGGCTTCCTCGACATTGCGGAGCGCCTGCGCCATCAGCTTGTCATAGAAGCGGAACTGCACACGCATTGCATCCGGCAGGGATCCCGCCTTCCAGTACTCCCCGGTCCAGGTGATCCACCCGAGGGATTCATGGTAGAGCAGCCGGCCTTTCAGCTTCCGCGCCATATGCTCGGCAACGTTCGTGTCGCTGTAGTCGCTGTTCAGGTCGAAGAGGATGTTCCCGTCTTCGTCTTCCGAGGCTCCGCTGGCATGGAACTCAACCATGCATGGCTCGTCCTTCAGGCAGAGCTTCTTCATCTCTTTCGATGAAGGAAGGTCCTTCAGAGCCGTTCCTTCGGCTGCATCCTTGTCCAGATATCCGAACAGATGGCAGCGCACCATGTCGTAGGCGTTCATTTCCCGCCCGTGGTACGGGTCGTGCGCGTGGTGGGAGAAGATGAACTTGTCCTCATACACCACGGCCCCGGCGTAGGTCGTGCCGCCTTTGTACGTGTACCTGTCTTTTCCCGCCGGCTCGAAGTACTCAGGAAGGAATTTCTCGATGGCTTCGCTTATCGAATACGTCCGGCAGAAGGCTCCGATGATCCCAGGTTTTTCGGTCGGCTCTCCCATCTTCTCCCGTGATCTGCGGAGACGATCCTTCACACGTTCCGATCTCGGCCACTCGGCTTCGTCGTGCCAGTCATGGTAGCGGGACAGGATGGATTCAGGCCGCAGGGCGTCGCCATCCTGTACGTAGTATTCGTATTTTCCGTCCTTGCACACGGAAGGCCAGAACATCAGGCGGTTCTGGTCGTATGTCGTATCATCGTAGTACTCAATGCCCGTGTCCCTCGCAACCATTCGCGCAATTGCTTCATATTCCGTTGTCCCAACAGGATGGGACAGTGGAATCAGGAGCCGGTAGCGCGGGGACTCAGGTGTGTGGCTGTGCGTGGAGTATACACACATCGCACCGTCGTACAGGCCGCAGACAAGATCCCAGAAATCCGGGGGTGCATAGTCTGCGTCCAGGGTGATCACGGACCGGGAGGAAACGTCCTCTAATTTCCTTGTCCCTTTGACGTAACCGCCGATAAACCCGCCGATGTCTTTTGCATTTTGGCGGGCTTCCTTGTCCATTGCGGCATATTCCTCCATTGTTTCGGAGGTGGTCTTGGGGGACGCCAGTTTTTCAACCAGCGCCCCCCACTCAGTTGTGATTGGTTTCCAGTCGGTGGACTTTCGGCTGGATCCAAGTGAGATTGTGATTTTCATACGCTCTCCCTGTTTCCTTCAGGAATAAGTTCTTTGATCTTGTCTTCCAGACCCTCGGTGTGACGAAGCCTGTACACGCAGTGGAAGAACTCACTGTACCGCTGACCCTTCGTGTAGGTTTTGATCACGGAGACCATCTTGGCAGGAGAGATTCCCGGCCAGTAGTAGATTGTCTTTTCCTTCTCGCTGCTGAATTCTTTCTTCTTGGGTTTCCGTTTGTCCTGGATGATGAAGCGGACCAGACTTTCCTTGTTCCCATCAAACTCGTTAATGTAGTGGCAGGCTACAAAATCCTCATCAGTCTCGTCGAATTGTTTGATAAAATCACTCAGTTTCTTCGTCATATACATCGTTTTCTCGCCTCCTTGGCATGAATTGTGAGCTGTTGATCTTCGGGGGCCTGCCTTCCTTGATGCTGTTCTCAACCAGCCTATTGAGGGCGTTGATTAGTCTCTCCGGGCCAATTTTAAAGGACAGCCACGCAGGGTGTTCCTGATTGCGGAAGAACTCGAGGCAGCTGACCTCCATCCTGCTGAGCCGGCAGTTACACGGGTCATCCGGGAAGCGCAGCCGAGCATATCGTGCGGCGACGTAATCCTGACAAGCCCGCTCCACGATTGCCACGGCCAGGTTGGTGTACGGGGGCAGGACCGGTGTGGCGGGGCTATCAAGTTTCATCCTGCTTCACCTCCCCATCTCCACAGAACCACTCTGGTGGCGTACGATGCGCGATGAATCCGAAAGTCCATCGTCCGCAGAATTCTGTATTGGGTTGCCAGTATTTGCAGTTCTTACACCGAACGACTTCTGGCTGTTCCTTCAGCAGTTCAAGGACATCATGCTTCAGAGCAGCGTAGCATCCTTCTCTTTCCGCGCCGTACTGGCATTTCAGGCAAGCACCGGGCAGCCCGCATTGTTTGAAAGCGGAAACAATCTCTTCACGATTTTTCATCGGCATATACCTTCTTCATCAGGGCTTCGCAGAGCGCGGTAAGATGGTCGTTGAACCTCGCTAGCTTCTGAGCTTCTTCTGCCAGTTTGGTGTTTCGTTCGATTAGATCCCGGTATATTTCCATCAGGCGCTGGTAAGCTGTGTCTTCCGTGGAAGCGGATGGCTCGTTTTCCGTGGGGGCGTTCGGTTCGTTTTTCAGTAGTTCCAGGGTGCTTTTTACCAGGCCGTTAGTAATACAACCAATGGTCTTCCTATACGGGCATTCTTCGCATTTAGTAACGCGACAGCACTCAAGTCCTTTTATGACCTTCTCCCTATCAGTCATCCGGCTTCACCTTCTCGTCCATCTTTGCTCCGCATTCAGGGCAATACAGATAAGCAGATGCCATCACATCTTCTGTGAATCCGCATTCGGAGCATGTAACTTCCTGCGCTGTGAGTTCTTTATACCCAAACGCCTCAACGCCTGTAGGTTGTTTTACAGGAATCCAGTGCCCGTGCTTCTGTATCGGTAACGGTGTTACCTTTCCATCGCTATCGACGAAAAACTTCTGCTTTGGCTGTTCCTTCAGCAGTTCTAGAGCATCAGCCATCAGATCTCCTGTGCAATTTCCGTGGGCATGAATACATCCTTCATAACTACAGTCATCGCATCCTTTTTCATGCAAACAATTTTCTATTGATTTGATAGCTACATTCCTGTCAGCCATCCTGCTTCATCTCACTTCCCGTTTCGATTCCCGAACCAGATACCAAGTAGCATCAAAATTACTGCCAAAACAATGAATAAAGCGGTCTCTCCGTCGTAAATTTTCTGCAATAGCTCAAGTTCTGTCATTCCTGCTTCACCTCCGGCGGTTCTGGCAACGACATCCAGTGGGTCACTGGCGACCCAGTGTGTTGCCATTGCATTCGATCAAAATCGAAGCCCAAAGACTCAACGCATCCGCTTTTAAGTGCAACCAGAAAGTAGCTTCTCCTGATCTCGGAATGTGGATAACCATCAGGATTTTTAGGCAGCTTGTCTTCCACACTGATCCATTCCACAACAGTCGGTGCTTCGTCAATATATGTCACCGCATCATCAATCGGGCATGCTCTGCATCTGACGTGATTGTAATGGTTGCAATTCTTGCAATTAAAATCCTCTATTTCTTTTGTGAGAGCATCCGCATCAATCAGTCTCATCCTTCTTCTCCTCCTCGATCTTCTGAAACGGCTCCATGGGGTCATCCTTAAAAGCGATCTTCAGGCCGCATTCCTCCCAGGCCTTATCAATAACCTCCCATGAGGTGAAGATCTCCGTAACGATTTGATCCATCTTATTCAGAAGACGCTGGCAGCGGGTGGAACCAAAGCCGAACTCCCGGTGGGCAGCGAGTGCTGCCGCACCGTACAGGGCTTTTACCATATAGTCCTGCGTGGTTTCCACGCCGTCGTTAAAGCCTTTTTCATAAAGCTTCCGACGCTGTTCCTGATTCATCTTCCTTCACCTCCAGATGCAGTCCGATGCTGGTCAAAATCTTGTTCAGCCGGGTGTACGTAGGATCGACGCCGTTGTACAGCCACGACTGGTACGTGCGATAGGATACCCCGGCGGGTCCGCACATCTCCTGCATGGTCAGACCCAGTTCGGAGCGCCGGGTTTCGATTTTCCATATGATTGGACAGGTTGTCATGGCTTATTCCTCCGATCATTGTTGGCAATGAGGATCGCGCAGATGAACACGCCGAAGATTGCTCCAAAGAAAAACCAGAACATCATCTGTAGAATATATTCAGTCATTCTCTCCACTCCTCTGCCTTCCGGGGATGCCCGCACGGTCTCGCTTCGGGGCATGCCCCGCGGATGCATCCCGGGCCTGCGTTCTTGAAAAGTTCGGGGAATTCTTTTACCAGAAGTTTCAGCATTTCATCTGCCAGTAGTCTGATCTCAGCCTGCGCTCTGTTGCAGCAGCGAAGGGAGAAGAAATGACCCAGTTCCCTGGCGTTCATCGTCAGGATCAGGTCGGTTGTAATGGCCTGCGGGAGCAGATATCGCGCATCTTCCTTCGGTACGCCTCGACGGATAAATGCTTCGTAGATTTTATCCAGGGAGGAAATGGCTTCGGCGTACATATCTCGCAGATCATCATTATTCTGGATGGTCGTCGGCATCACGTATTCCCGGTTGCTCTGGTCCACATACCGCTGGGACAGGACAGTGAAGGAAGCAATCCTGTGCCTGGTGAGCTGAGCCAGCAGAACCCTGCTGACCCCACGAATTTCAAAAGTGAAGGAAGCGTGTTCAAGAACGCTGTCATGCCCGGAGCGCATCGCGGCACGGAGAGCCTGTGCGGGCTTGTCGGTCTGTGTACACATGGCGGCGGCGTGTTCACACAGGGATACGGCGTTCATGTCGGGCTTGCTGATCAGCTTGACGTCCATTTATTCATCCTCCTTACCCTTATCCTTACCAAGTACAGCAAGGCATCCCGGGATCAAAGTGCTGATGAAATCAAAGAAGCCGTCCTCTGGATCTTCCCCGGATTCCTTTGCAAGTTCGCGGATGAAATCAACGATGCCGGCGGCGAACATTGCCTTCAGGCGGGTGCTTTCGCCCTGCATGCAGGCTTCCATTGACGTGCCATCCTTCTTTTCGACAAGCACAACGTAGGTGCGGGCTCCGGTCTCATCGATCACTTCGCTGGCTGCCTTTGCGATGGAGAAGTCCTTGCCCTTGAAATGTTCGGTCCACTGTTCTTTAGTCATAGTTTTTCTTTCCTTTCTTATCAGTCATCGTCGTCTTCCAGAACGGTTTTCAAACAGTTGATAAAGTCGGCCTTGAACATCCTCACAACCCCGGCCTTCATGCGATCAGGAGCGTCATTTCCGGCGTTGCGGATGAACTGAGCGGACCCGGATATCAGGAGCGCCATTATCTCTTTCCCGGTTCCAGTGAGACGCATGTCTGCGGCTCCGTTTTCATCGCAGGTAATGAGGACATAAGATTTAACGTCAGAAGCGTCGTCCAGAATTTCAATGGCTTCCATTCTTCCGGGCTTCTTCTGCCGCAGCTCTTCAGGAACGGTGCTGTAGAAGTTCCACGCGCAATCAACAATGTCGCCGAAGATCTGGTCAGCAAGCTTATCTTTAAGCGTTGTGTGCAGTTCGTGTTCAATGATGTCAAGCCACGGGATGGCGTGATCGCGTTCAAGAACCTTACACTGCTGCTGTCTAGTCATAGTTTTTCTTTCCTTTCTATCAATCCTTATAGTAAAAATCTCCGATGTATCCGGCTCCCTTGAGCGTAAGCCCGGGAGCCCATGAGATCGGTTCTGCCATGATGGCGAGTACTTTCTGGAGAGTTTCTTCCGCTTCTGCTTCGGGTGCTTCCAGTACGATTTCATCATGGATGTGTGTAACCGGGTAAAGATTTAGTCTTTTTGCGACTCGGTGGATGATCGTACAGAGACAGTCTCTGGCGATGCTCTGACAAAGATTTTCCACCACCTTGCCTCCGAAGGTTTCTAGGCGTGTCCATTTACCCAGGTTCAATCCCATGTAGGTCAGGGAATCCCCACCGAATCGGTTCACGCCGACCTGAGGCTTGATATAAAACAGATCCCTTCCTGATGGGAGACTGATGACCAGGGCTTCAGGATTCGGCATGGATATGGTTTTCAAATGCGGGAGCCGGATGAAGTTGTCTTCGCCTTTCACAACTTTAAGGCAGGCATCTCCGACCTTGTACCAAAGAGAAACTATTTTGCTGTTGGCATCTCTCCAGCGATCTACGATCCCTGGCAGCTCCTCTTCCGTCAGTCCCATGTCCAGAGCGCCCATAGCCGTCAGAGCGCCTACACCGCCGCCGTATCCGCAGTTGTGAACGAGCCTTCCCGATACGGTAAAACGGTGATATCTTCCGGCATTTCGTATGTCATAGACTCTAACCTTTTTTGTATGCAGTTCCAGTTCTTTCTCTTGGAGGAAACTGCATCCTTTGCGTCCTGAATAATCTGTTCTCTTGATTCCCCTTGCGCGAGCTTCCTTCTGACAGTCACTTCCGAATAGGGCCAGTAGATGGGATCGTACAGACTCAGGACCGTAAGGCGACGGTTCGCCATCTGTTCCTTCCTGGTCACGAAACGGAGATTTCCCACCTCGTATCCCCTGTTGGTGTCGATACGGTCGATCTCCATACTCCTGTCCGGGATCCCATACTTCGAGGTCAGGTACAGCCCAGCAGCCAAGACACTTGGGAATCTGAACTGTATGTTCCTCTCTCCATAGTTTCTGTACTCCGGGTTGTTCGGGTTCTCGCACCTGTCCTTCGCTGCCCGAAGACGCTTCAGAAGCCATCTTGGCACTTGCTGTGGCTGTGAGCAGCTCTGGCATCCCTTCGACTTTCCGTTCTTCAGAGAACTTAGATCCGTCCACTGGATTGCTCCGCAGCCCTGACACTGGGTCAGCACCCGGCAGTGATTCCAGTTCTTGTTCCATCGTTTCTCTGCTGAGATAATCTTTACCCACCCGTACTGGGTGGAGATTAAGCCCGGATCGTAGGAGATGTGCGCCGCTGGTGGCGGCGAATCCAAACGGTACTGGCTCCGATTGCCCCTGGATATAGACAAGGTGGTCGAGGGTTGCGGTGAGTCCTTCGTAGGTGAGAACGTTTCTTTCACCTTTGTAAATCACTCCTTCATGGGATACCCAGGCTTCGCCGTCCCAGACCTGATCATCGGGTGTGACATCTTGGATCGGCACAAGCCCTCTGTCGGTAAGTACTAGTTCCCCTTCTGCGATACACGCGAGTTCTGCGATTTTCCCCTTTTGACGAAGCTCGCCATTGATGCCGTGCTTCTCCACAGGTACACCGAACATCGCGCTTGCAGTGGCGCAATAAATATCTTTTCCGTCGATAAATGTCTGCGTTTTCCACTTCTCATCAGCCAGCCAGGCGATCACACGCGCTTCGATAGCATTGAAGTCAGCGACCACGAAGCGGTTTCCGGGATACGGGATCAGGGCTGTTCTGGTCAGCTGGCTGAGTGTGTCGTTAACTGAGCCAAAAAGCAATTCAATACCGTCATCGTCGCCTTCTTTGACTAGCTTACGGGCGTACTCCAGGTCGCGCATGGAGCCATCCCCGATGTGGTTCTGTGGGTAGTTCTGCGGCTGAATTAAGCGCCCCGCCCACCGGCCCGTTCTCCCGGCTCCATAGAACTGAAGGGAACCACGGACGCGTCCGTCGGGACAGGCGCTTCGGATCATGGCGTCGTACTTCTTCACGCTGCTTTTTCCGAGCTCCTGACGAATCTGCAGTACTCGTTTCTGCTGATCGTCGGTGACCGTGCCGAGCATCTCAGCCACGTCTTTCTTCCTGAGAGTCTGATCTTCGTCCAGACCGAGCCAGTCCTTTAGCTGCTGTACGCTGTTTGGGTTGTCCAGGCGTGTGATCGCGACGGCTTCGGCGACCAGCTTTTCCTTTTGTCGATTCGCCATCTGGATCGCCTGCTTCGCCATCTGTTCGTCGATCAGGATTCCCTGATCATTGATCTTCTGGTCAATTTCCCACATCGTCTGTTCACGCTTTGGGAAGCTGACCCGTGATCCGATGATCTTCCTGATCTCCATCTCGGCTTCCACGTCCCGGCGGTTGTATGTTTTGAACAGCTCCCACCGTTCCGGGTACTTGGAAGGATCGCGTCGCAGACCCTTGAATGGCTTGCAGAAGAACTGAATCAGTTTCTTGCCTTCTGCCATTTTGGCCTTGTCTTCGGGAAGCCCCAGAGCCTTGCTTGCAGCATCCAGACCGCCCGGATATCCGGCGTAGCGACTCCAGACCATTGTGTCGGACCATTGCTCTATGGGAGAGTCGATGCAGAAGCAGGATCTGAATACTTCCCGTTCAAAGGTTACGTTCCACGCGATTTTCTGGTACTCAGGATTGTTCAGGAGTGACCACCAGAGTTCGCGGTCCAGCTGCTGCGTTGTGAAGTCGATCTGATCTATGGGACCGCCATCGACAGACCAGGCGAGAAGGAGCGGCAGGAAGCCGTAACCGTTGATATAGGCGTAGCTTCCTGCCTTAGTAATGTCTACTGCTCCGTAGGTTTCAAAGTCCATATTGAGAGTGTGCATCATGGCGCCACCCTTTTCTTCCATTTAATTAGATCTCGTCCTCCGAGTCCTCATCGTCATCATCGGTGAAGTAATCACCCACAGACACAACGCCACCGAGAGGTTCATCGTCATGATGCTTGCGGACGATGTCCAGGGAGACACCGATGCCCGTGTTGCCGCTGTTGCTGTACGGATAGAAGGCCAAGCCCAGACGCGCCCAGACACCGGAGTACAGCTCCGTACCGATGTCCAGAATCTCAGCACCATGCTTGTCGAGGAACTGGGGCTTCCGGGTGTTGTTGGCGTTCATGATCCAGTAATCTTTGTAGTACTCGGGATATTTCTTGCCGGAGGGAGATGCCTTGGCTCCGTCGTAGATGCGGAGCATGGACTGGAAGTCGTAGTCGCCCAGCATGGTGGGGTTATTTTCGTACACTTCGCCCATCTTGGCCTTGATCTGCTTCAGGCACTCCTTGTCGGTCTTGGGGATCATGACCACACAGGAATACTTTTTGGTACCATTCGGATTGTTGTTCGGGGCCTTCGGTTCGACGAAAGCAGGGTAGTTGATGCGGACGGGGCGGGTTCCGAGTTTTGCAGTATAGGTCTTAGGCATAATGTTTATCTCCTTTAATCATTAAAATATTCAGAATTTTTAGGTGTTAAATCCAGTTCAGGACGCTTATCAGACTCTTTGACAAGCGTGGGCTTGCCTTCAGGCTTGACGATCAGATCGCCAAGTGTGTCGGCGAGTTTCTTCTTTCCTACGGCCTTCTCCAGGGCGCTGATGCCTTTCAGATCGAAGATGTCTTCCTTGGTGCAACCGCTCTCCAGAAGCTTCTCAGCCGCCTTTTCGGTGTCTTCAATCTTCCGGTTCGACCTTCCGGTGACCACCTTCCAGCCGGGGATCTTGGTTCCGTTGATGGCCTGGGTTTCGGCGAACTCTTTCATTCCGCTTGCCCATCTGGTGAGCGAGTCGCAGAACTCCAGAATGCCTCCGATCTCCAGCGGAGTCAGCTCCGCGGGTTCGCCCTTGTTCTTATCAATTTCGTATTGGGTCAGGTGGTAGGCGGCGTTGTATCGGCAGAGGTATCTGCCCTTGCAGAACCGGCACTGCTCCACGCCAGGATTGAATACGCCCTCTCCCTTGAAGGCCCGTTCCGCGGCGGGACGAAGTTTGTCTTCACCCCACAGCAGAAGTTCAGATACAGAGATGGTTTCCTCGTCTACGCTGTTCAGCCTGGGCTGGATGATGACCATGCGAACCTTACTGAACTCTTCGATGGGTTCGAACTCGGTATAAGCACCGAGCGCATAGCAGCGCATCTGGGGGTTGTTCGCTGCGCTCACCGGGACGCCCTTGCCATACTTGAAGTCGATGACCGTCAGGGTTCCGTCACCCACGACCACGGCGTCACTTGTGCCGAAGCCTTCCGGGATCCATTGCTGCAGGTCCAGTTGCACTTCGATGTACAGGTGCGGCTCAGAGCCGGCAAGCCTATACTCGTCCATGATCTTGACAACTTCTGCGAGGTAGGTGTCTGTGTAGCCATCCATCTCGGCGCTGTACAGGATGTTCTCCCGAAGCTTATCCATCGTGTCATTGAAGGCATCGATGTCGCCGTCCTTGACCAGCTGAAGCTTCGCTTCGCAGATGCTGTGCGCCAGTGTGCCTTCCTCGGCATACGGCGAACCCTCATCAGGAAGCGTCGCTTCCCATTTGGCAGACGGTCCACACTGCATCCAGCGATGAGCGCCGGAGGGACCGAGAAGTGCATGGTTACTCGGCAAGGTACTTCACCGCCCTCGCGTACACCTCACCGTACAGGGACTCGTCCAGGGTCTTCAGGGTCTTGGCGCCCTGGCCGCATTCCGCATAGACGAGTTTCACGGCTTCGGAGCCCTTCGCATCGCGCAGCTCAAACAGCTTTTCCTTCAGCTGATCCTTGGTCACGTTGGTCACGGCAGCGGGGGTGTCAGCTCCACCTGCTGGTGCGTCATCTGCCACCACGGGCGTGTCTGATACGGCTGGTGCAGCCAGTTCGGATCCCGCGTGATCTTCAGGATGTCCAGCGTCAGCATGGTCAGCAGGAACAGTGAGAGGATGATCAGGAAAGCACAAAGCATCCGCCACTTTCTCAGGGAGTTTCGTAATTCTCGAGCTGACCTCGATGTGAAAGCTGTCAAGGTTTGTGAACTCGGACAGTAGCCGCTTCTGAATGAGGCTGACCGGGATTTCGTCTTTCGACTCAAAGTAGAAATTGATACTGTACTGGAATGCCATAGCATGGTTTCCTCCTTAAAATATTTCCTCCCCAGCAGGGAAGTAATCAGGCAGCCGGGAGACATCTTCTTCCAGATAGCCCAGGATGGCGTAGGCCTCGCCGATGCTGAACGGTGTCTCGCCATTCAGCCGGCGGATAAACGCCGTGTGCGATAAGCCCAGCTTCGCGGCGATGGCATCCTGCGTGTATCCGCAGAAGCGGATTCGTCTACGAAGCAAGTCATGTTTTCGTCTCATTTTCGGTCCTTTCAAGTCCATTTTCGGAACAAAATGGGCAAAAAAATGGCTTCAGCTTCAGTTTTTGACAGATCGAGTGAATCAATGATCTTGTTCGCCATGCCAAAAGGGAGCAGATTAGGATGCTTGCTCCAGCGATAGATCGTCGATCTGGCAACCCCAAGCTGTTTTGCAAGGTCAGCAATGTCCTTGCATTTTCGCCCATCTCCACAGTTTTGTCTAAGCTGGTCGATGAACGTGGGGATCGTCCTCCTTTCGATTGTGGTGTTGTACCGGTACGGTCGAGATAGTAGCACAAGTGAAACATGCTGTCAAGAGGTTTTTCCCGTTTTTGCAACATTTTTTCTGAGGAGCGTTCTGAGGCCCATTTTCGTGTTGCATTTTTCGGACACATACTGTATAATGTACTCAGGAGGTGAACCATATGGCGACCATGGGAAACAGAATAAAGAACCGTCGCCAACAATTAAATCTCTCTTTGGAGGACGTTGGCAAAGCCTGCGGTGTGGCGAAAAGCACCGTCGCTCGATGGGAAGAAGGAACCGAGGTCAGGGGCGAGAAAATCCTTCGGCTGGCCACCGTGCTGAACACTTCGGTGGACTACCTGATGGGCTTCACGGAGGATGTATCCGCGTCGCATGTCATGACACAGCGCGAGACTCAGCTGATGCAGAGTCTCATGTCCGACACGCTCTTTGATCTGCTGATCAGACAGTCTGGTTTAAAGGAAGTCGCTACGACGGACGGAGACCGGGTGCTGATCATCGACGGGCTGCTGTTGGAACTGGACCCGACGATCATATCGGAAGTGACAGATCTGACCACGGAGTTCTTTGTCTTCCTATTAAAGCGCAGAATTACCAAATAAAAAAAAACTCACCCGATGGCGGTCGGGTGAGCTTGCCCTGAAAAGGGAGAGAGATAAAGGAAGGAATGAACCATGACTGTAGACTTTCCAAAGCACATAAGGAGGATAGCATATGACTGGCTTAACATCAATAGCTAAATTTGATGGGAAACGCTGGAAGATAAATGTTCAGAAAAACGGTGTGCGCCGGAGTTTCTACTCTGCCTCACCCGGGCGCAAAGGAAAGGCCGAAGCCGAAAGCAAGGCCAGAGATTGGCTCGAAGGACAGAGCGAGACGGATCCAACCTTCTCCGCTGCGTGGGAGCAGTTCTTGGAGAGCCGCAAACAGAAGGTCGGGACGTCAGGGCAGGATGGCGACCGCTGGGCAGGTCAGTACTATCTCCTCCCTGCCCTTGGGAAGAAGAAGCTGTCCCGCATCACCGTTCAGGACTGGCAGGACATCCTCGACAAGGCCGCAAAAGACGGCAAGGCCAAGGCGACGATCAGCGACATCAAGACACGTATCACGACCTTCAGGAAATTCTGCCTGAAAAAACGCTGGCCATGCGAGAATCTTGAACTGCTGGAAGTCGGCGGTGCACCGAAGAAGGAGAAGCGCATCCTGTCTCAGGAGGATATCAAAACCATCTTCTCTGACTCCGAAACGACATGGTATCAGAAGCCGGTACGTGATCCCTGGTGGAATGCTTACCGTCTTGCCATCGTTCTGGGATACCGCCGGGGCGAAGTGTGTGGGTTCAAATGGGAGGATTTGGACGGCGAATGGCTGGAGATGAACCGGTCCATTAACAAGTGGCAGGAAATTACCCCGGGCAAGAATGCCAATGCTCACCGAAAGGTGCAGCTGCCCAGACTTGCTGTTGAGATCCTCAATGATCAGAAGGCCTATCTTAAATCGGAAGGTATCATCACACCGTGGATTTTCCCGGATGAGTACGGCAAACAGATGGATTCAAACAATCTGTACCATGCATGGGAACGGTATCTGAAGTACCATGGGATCGACCACATCAGCTTCCATGAGATCAGGCATACCATGATCAGCCTGTCCAAAAAGCTTCCCCGCGAACTGGTCAAGGCCGTGGTTGGACACTCTGAGGATATGGACACCTTCGGTGTGTATGGCCACATGTCCCCGGAAGATTACGACGAAGCCGCCGACGCACTGGACGCCGCGATGGCAAAAGTCCTCGCGTAAAGTGTGGTCAAATGTGTGGTCAGCAAAAAAGAGTTCCCTTACAGGATAAGGGAACTCTGGCACTTATTTAGCTATGTAGTCGTTAATTGAGGTCGTCAACGCCTTGTGTACCGCCTATGCACAAAGCGTTATGACGCAACGGTTTCAGGGTAAAATAAGAAACAAGAGGTGCATATCGAATGCACCCCTTGTTTTTTGTTAGTGTGGTCAATTGTGTGGTCAACGCTGCTTGCCACGATACCATTCAAGGAAGTAGGCCTTGGCTGCTTTGTTAGCAGAAGTTCCGCATGCCTTCAGCGCGGCGACCTTCTGCTCATCAGAGAGGCTCTTCCAATCATAGGTGGCATAGGCCTTCTTGTACTGGGTCTGGTAGGCGTTCACGTAGCTGTCCCAGATCGGTGTGCCGTCATCTTCGGCAAAGGCCTTGATCTTGAACTGTTCCTTATTGGAAGTGATCGAAGTGGCCGGGTTCGGGATGACGGACTCTCCGGTTGCCGTGTACACATCGACCGCGGTCTTAATGTACTCTTCGCCGGCGCGATAGTCATCGAGGAACTGTGTCGGCTTGCTTGCAAGCACACTCGCCTTCCCGGCATGAGCGCCACCGAAGACTGTATGCATGAGCGGGTTGGTTCCGGTGCAGTAGGTCTGCTTGTACTCATTGATGATACCGACAGCCTGCTCTTCCAGCTTCACGATCTCACGCTGGAGATTCCGGCGCTGAACTTCCTTCTCATTGGCAGAGAGTTCGGTGTTCTCAATGATCGTGTTCTGCTGGGCGCGGATTTCTCCGATCTGCTTGTCGATGGCGGTCAGTGCACCGTAGGTTCCGGTCATCTGCGCAGCAGTGTCAACAGCATCCTGCGCTTCCTCATCAGAGAGGTTCGTGCTGAGTCGGTCAGAGTAGCCGTGTTCCTTAATCACAGCGGGAATGTTCTCAATGAAACTCTTACCTTCGTAGTAAGCATCGTTGATGTCATTCGTATACGCCGGGTCGATGGTCCAGGAATTGCGGAGAGTACGGAGGACCTGACCCACGGGGTTCAGCTGATAGTTGTCGAGCGAGTCGGGGGACATCATCGGGATGAATACCTGGCCAAGCACACCGGAGTGCTGCTGTGCGAGATACTGAAGATGGATCGGAGAGATCTCTACACCCGCCTGCGACAGGCCACGGGAGAGGAACTTGAAGATTTCCGGTGTGGTCTGGTTAAACTGTTCGCTTGCCCGCCAGCCTTCCATTCTGGAAGGAACCAGGGTGCTTCCTGTCCAGGACTGGTTCTTCATGATCGCCAGTTCGGGGGCAAAGATGAAGTCGGTCTGCACCCAGTTGCTCAGAATGTTGCCTGCCACAGCGAGGATGTCCATGCCGTCCTCGTCGCCGTTGTTGCCCCTTGCGAGAGCAAGGCCGGTGGCATAGAAAGCACGGGACGCCCAGTTCTGAGCTACGGGCAGTCTGATGAACTGACGCGCATGGGTTTCAGAATCCTTAAACGGAATGATGATGTTGTCCAGTCTGATGGCCAGAGGAAGCTTTTCATACCATTCCTTGTCCTCGTCGGAGCCAATCATCTGAAGGGCCATGTAAGACATAGCGCCAAGGATCATATTGTTTACTGCGAGTTTCGCGGCGCGTACAGCGCGACGGCTCTTCTGGTCGTTATCGACGGCTGCGTCGAAGACCTGCCATGTACCCTGCAAGGCGGCGTTATAGAAAGGAATCATCGCTCTGAGCGAGGCGGCGATCTGCCCGTTGCCCTTCCTTGCGAAGTCAACGGTGGCGTCCTGCGCCGCGAGGAAGGCTTTAGCTCTGCCTTCCGGCGTGGAGAGATCGTGCTTGCCGTAACGGTATTCGACATACCTTGTGGTCTGCTCGATCACGCCATTGACGGTGTCGATCCAATCGATAAGTGCCTTTCGGGCAAAGAGACCGCCCTTCTGGGCTGCGTTCATGCCGTACATTTCGTACAGATTCTGCATGAGATTGTTTGCCTGACGTTCGCTGCTCGGCATGTTAATGCTTCCGTAGCCCTCGCCGCCCATTGCCTTGTACTCGGCGAGGTGCTTGGAGTTCTTGCCGGCTTCGCCACGGATAACTTCCGATGCAGCTGCAATCCATTTCGCCAGACCCAGGGGAGAGACGATGCTGGAATTCCAGCTGCCCCAGACAGTGCCCTGCTGATAGTCACGGACAAGGTTCTTTGCCGTGAACAGTACGTTCATGCCGGTAGTCAGAAGGGACATATTTCTGGTCAGCTTGCCAAGCGTGGAAGCAATCGGACCCGCCTGCGGATTTCCTGCCATGACAGCATCGTACAGAACAGGATCGTCAAACTTCACCAGTGTGACCTTGCCATCCTGCTGATAGGCTATGGTATTCGGTTCGGATGTGTACTGGGTTTTTCTGAATTCGGTAACATCGTCGATGAACATGCCGATGGAGTCGATGGTGGACATCTGAGGATTCAGACCGCTCTGCACGGCTTTGCCGAAAGCACTGGCCACGGCGTCTTTGATTGTATCCGCACGGGTAGTCGTGACGTCAAAGTCCCCCTGGATGATGTAAGCATATTCGCCCAGGTCCTGTGAGGTATTCAGTGCCTGAACAATGGCCCCTACAGCTTCATTCCTTCTAGCTGCTTCCACGGTTTTAACAATCGTGGACTGCATGGTGATCAGAGGATTGATGACGTCAAGGTCGGAACCCTTGATGCGCTGGAATCCGTACGCCCAGTTGGAGTTCTGGCTGTTCTTGGTGTTCCTGCCGTTCCTTCCGTCGGGCATATCACGCTGGGTCGGGCAGTAGTTAGGATACTTTTCGATCAGGTCTTCCACCGTCTGAGCGGAGACACCCGCTACGGGCATCCAGTCACGCATGAAGGTCTGCCACCATGCGGCAAGCTGTCTCTGGGCGGTAACCACGTTGCCGTAGTTATCCTCAATGTTCTTGATTTCCGCGCCAATTTCATTGATGGTGATGCTGTCGCCGAAGACCGTGGTCTTGGCTGTGGCTTCCTTAATTGCGGCGTCGATCTCGGCGGGTGTTGCGGTAGCGGGAAGATTGTTGACTGCTTCGGTCGCGGCATTGGCATACCTTGTTCTGGCTTGCAGAAGGAGCATGTACCGGGAGAGAATGTCGTAATCTTCCTGGGTCTTCAGAAGTGTTTTGCCGGTTGTTTCATCTTCGGAAATAGCCTGTGCAAAGCTGACTCCGGTAATCTGGTTGTCCGGGGTGGAGTACTGCTCGGTGATCAATCCGCGGCCCTGACGGGAAGCAAACTTACCGAAACGCAGTCTCTGGCGAACGCTCATCGCATTGTCGGAACGGTCCTTCGCTGCGATGTCATCGAAGTCCTTGGCCGCGATGGTATCGTCTGTCGTGTTCGCAATTGCGGCACGGAGACCTTCATGAATGGTTCTGCGCAGACCCATAGGCTGCTTGCGGTGCTGGAAGTTGGAGATTCGTGACTGCACCTGCGACCCAACGTTGGCCATGGTGTAATCGTGGATGTCGAGAGCGGCGCGGGAGACATCTTTCCAGATGTTGTTCGCCTTGCACTCTGTCTCAAACCTGTCCACCGTGGCCTGACCGTACACGCTGATCGCGCTCTGGCGGTCCATCATATAGGTGCGGACGAACTCGGCGACGGCTTCATGGGGCTGTTCTGCTGCAGAGTACTGTGACATCAGCGCAGGATCAGCCGCGGAGATCATGGCCATATCGCCATGGAAGTTGGTTCTCTCTTCGATGGCATGACCGATTTCGTGCATCGTCACGTAGGCATCGTTCGCATGATTCCGGCCGATGCCGATGGCGTCAGAGAACGGATGGTACACACCCAGCGCACGACGCGGGATGGTCTTCCGGTCAACGTCGTAGTGGCCGATACGGAGGTCGTTTGCCAGCCGCCGGAAGGTCTTAATCGGAGACTGTCTTGCCTGGGTTTCAGGGCCGGCGGTGATGTCAGCCCGACGCCCGGGACGGCTGAGATCAGCATAAGCACGGGATTCCACGGGTGTCATCTGCACCAGACGGGCGTCCATGTCATGGGCGTAGGCCAGCAGCTTGTTCCGTGCAGCAGTGAGAGCGGTACGGGCGTTGAGGAAGGTCTGCTTTCCTTCATCGGAAGCGTTGCGGTTCGCCTGGGCGGCTACCAGTGCCTTTCCTGCCCTGATGAAAGCGGCGTTCAGGCTCTTAATGCTTCCCGGGGCGGCTTCCTCACCGGAGAGTTCAGACAGTTCATTAACAGCATCAAATGCCGGGGTGAAGGTCTTCACTGTCTCAGCGAGTTTGCCGATTTCATTGGTGCCGATGTCGTTTTCCATCGTAGCGAGACCGACATCCAGGATAGAGCGCAGATCAGTAACGAGATCCCTTGCATCCTTGTAGTTCATGGGCTTGGGGTTCTTTGCCTTGCTGTTCTTTGCCTTATCCAGAATCTTTTCAACACGCTTGGCGACGCCTTCCAGCAGGGTGCTGACTTCGGCCTGCCGTGCTTCGGAGCGATCAACGCTCTTCCGCGCCTCGGCTCTCTGGTCGGCCTGTACTTTCCGCTGGAGCATGCCGACGCGGCGGTTGAAGCTTTCGGTCATCTGCTGGATCTTTTCCTTCGCTTCATCCATATACTGAGTCAGGGCTGTGACATCGACCTTCTTGGTGTCGTCCATGACGTCGGCCTGTGCTTTGTTGTAGGCGTTCTGGGCGTCGTTGATTTGTTTAATGATAGCCTGGGCGAGTTTGTCCCCGCTGATTGCGGCCTTCAGATCATCAGAGAGGCTCTGAGTCAGGGAATCAGATGTGGATTCCATACTCACTTCCTCGGCGATGACAGGCTTCGGCTTCTTAGGTGTACGCTTACGCTTGGGCTTTTCCTCAACGGGCGCTTCTTCGACGGGCGCTTCCGCGGGCTGTTCCGCTGCAGGTGCTTCTGCGGGCTGTTCGACGGCAGGCTGCTCGACAGCAGGCTGTTCCGCCGCGGGTGCTTCCTCTTCGTCGAGGAGTTCCATTGGTTCGCCTTCCGGTTCTTCCTGTTCAGGAAGCAGGCTTTCCATCTGATCGTTGATGTCAGGGGTGTCGGTATCTGCGGGAGCGTCGCCTACACCTTCCGACATATCTTCGCTGAATGCACCGTTGAAGGAAATGTTTTCACCGTCGATATAGATTCCGTCGGCATCCAGGGCGATATCAAACAGGTCTTCGTGGCCTTCGATGTACTTCTCCATCGCCTTTTCTACGATAGAGTAGTCCTTTGCTTTGATTGCCTTGCGGACTTCGCTTTTCAGCTTCTTGATGACCGCTGCCTTATCAATACCAGATTCCGTGGCGGCCTTCTGCTGGAGTTCGGTTTCCATCCAGTTCCGCATGAAGCTTGCCGTGCGGCTTCTGGTCTTTCCTTTGAAGTCATTGACAAACCGGGCCAGATCTTCAGCGGAGAGATCATTGTAGAAGTCTGCCATATCATTGTCGCCAATGATTGCCTTCTCAATGGAGTCAGTCTGTGCCTTTGTCAGGATCTGTTTGCCTTTTTCGTTGACAGCTTCGGAGCGGAGACGGTTGCCGAATGTGGTTGTGATCGGGAGTTTCGGCCCCTGCATCGGGAGGTTTTCCTCTTCCTCTTCAGCTTTGGCAAGACCTTCCGCGTTCTGCTGTGTTTCGGTGGCTTCCTGTTCCGGTGTCAGGCTGTCCAAACGGTTTGCTTCCTCGTTTGCATCCTGCGCCAGCGCGGAGTTCTCTTCGTTGGTACGAATGGTCGTCGTGGGCTCCGCATTCGGAGCCGGCGTATCCGGTACAATCGGCTCGTCGATGTGGTCAACGTTCGTGGTAAACTCAGCAGCTTCCTGATCGACCTGGGCAGTAGCGGTATCACGGGCTTCCGCCTCCAGGCTTTCACGCTTCGCATCGAGAACGGCGTCAGAGTTTTCCTTTGCCCGGTCGTACTTCTCTTTGCTGTTCTTGGCCTTTTTGCGGGAAGTTTCGGCGTTCTTCTTTGCAGTGTTTACGCCCTTGGCGGCGGCAATCTCCTGCTTCGGTGACCAGCCTTCCTGACCACGGTTAGCGGTTACATTATCAAGATTCTGCTGGGCTGTCTGGAGAGCGGCTTCAGCCTGATTCTGCTCTTCCGTCGCGGTGTCCAGCTCGTTCTTTGCGTCCTCGGTTGCCTTGACAGCGTTCTTGGCATCGGCATCCTCGGTGAGTCGTCCCGCCATGATCGCATCTGCGGTGTACCGTTCCGTCAGCTGACCAATGATTTCCTCTCTGAATCCCGGGGTCGCGTACGCGGTGTACAGGGCAAACTTCAGATCGACGTCACGGATGGTGTCACTGGTCATGACGGCAAGCTGTCCGATTTCACCAGTCAGCTCGTTTGCGATGTTTTCCAGCATTTGGGCGGCGTCGAAGGCTCCGTTGAAGTTGTACACATCGTCGCTGATTTCCATGCCCTGACCGATGCCGAGCTGCTGTCCATCCCGGATCATGTCATAGGCAATTTGCAAGCCAGCGCGGAAGTCTTCATCCGACATGGCGTTCTCTCCAAGCGTGGCTGCCATGCTCCGAAGATCATCAATGATATCAAGAGCAGAGTTTCTGTTGGAGATAGCCGCACGGTAGGACTCAAGACGGGTGTTCGCTTCTGTCACGAAGGTAGGGGTTTGACCGGACAGCATGCCGATCTCTTCAAAGAGGTCAGTCTGCCCGGGACTCTGGGCTTCGTTATTATTCTGCTCTACGACGGGTCCGGCGGGTCTGCGGGTACTCTTACGACCAAGACCGCGCATCTCATACTGCTGGTATCTGCCCTCGTCAACGGCCTTGTTGAACGCCTGATCACGCTCTTCCTGTTCCTTCGCGGCGGCATACTCACCCATACTAATCTGACCGGGGCTTACCGATTCATCGGGGGTCTGCGTCGGAACATCCTGCTTGGGCCGCACCTTCCGACGGCGGCCCAAGCCCTTCATTTCTGTCTGTTCATAGGTCTCGTTCGGATTGGTTTCCGGGAAGACAACATCAGGTTCTGTGGGCGTAGCGGGGGCTTCAACTACGGGAGCAGGCGTAGCCGGTGCTTCGGGCGCGACGGTTTCTTCCTCGCCCAGATCGACAGTCAGACCGGAAGTATCTTCGGCAAGGGTCTGTTCGTCAACCTTTCTCTGTGCATCCAGTTTACGCATCTGCTCGCCAACGAGCCGGTTGCGCTGAAGCACACTGTAGCTGGAGAAGGCGGTAGCACCGTCCCCTTCACGGGTAACGTTTCCTCTTCCGAAGATCTGCTGACCGTTGAAGGAAAGCGTGACAGACATCAGAGTAGAAGCAACCGTGTCGGCGAGGTTCTCTCTGGCTTCTGGATTGTTGATGAAGTCAAACTGATCCTTGAGCCAGTTGACATCCCTGCCATGATAGACGAAGTCCCAGATGGCGCTTACGCCATCCTGGCCCAGTTCCTGCATGGTCTCAGCCGAAGCGGTTGCTGCCCAGCCAAGGAAGTACGCTGCAGCGCGGTGAGCGAGGTTGCCAGCCTGACCCGCCGGGCCGATCTTGGCAAGCTGTGACTTCTGAATATTCAGCAGCCATGACTGAGCTGCCTCACCGCCAAAGTTGTACCACTTGCTCATGAAACTCTGCTCGGTGATCGTGTCAATCAATGCGCTGATGCCGGCGTATACAGCAGCGCTCGTCTTATCGCCACCATTGGAAGCGACTTCTGCGCGGTAGGTGGAGTCGTAGGTTCCAGGGAAAAAGGCCACAGCACCTGCCACAGCACCCGGAGCGCCGACGGCGGTCAGTCCTGCCGAGACGGCCATCTTCTCAAGGGAGGACACTGCAGACCGCCACTGACGGACAGTGTTCTTTTCAAACTCTGTAGCGTGGGTGTCAACGTACTCCTGTTCGACGGCGCTCACCTTCTGGAGAGATTCATACGCCCGCTCAAGCTTATCTAGACCAATGCCGAATTCAACGTTGAATACATCCTCGCCGTTTGCCGCGGCCTGATACACAGCTCCACGGATAGCTTCCGCTCTCTGAGGATCGGATTCATTCAGGCTGTTTGCATAAGCAAGAACAGCCGTCCGGTACATACTGCGGCCTTCGACAACACCGTTCACACCACCCCCGGCTGCGTAGTTCATCCAACCGTCTTTAAGACCCTGGTGCGAATCACCCCCGGCAAGGGAAACCATGTCCGCGGCAAAACCCACATACCCGGCTGCCGTGTCGATGCTGCCCATCTTTGCGCCAGACCAGACCACGCCGAGCAGACCGATACCCGTGTTCTGTTCCTCGGTACGGTTCTCGGGTGCTTCTCTCGCTTCCCAAGCCCTCTGCGCCTGCTGGAAGCGTTCCTGAAGGTTAAAGGTCGTTCCTGTTGCCTGATAATATTCTTCCAGGGTCATCCCGGCAGACTCGGCAAGCTTCGCGTCAAACACGATGCCCTGCTCCATCAGGTCAGTGATACCCTGCCGTTTTGTGGCCTGTTCAAACGGGTCAAAACTTGATCCTACGATCTCGCGCTGCTGATCGAACCATTCATTCTGCAAGTCAAACAACTGAGTGTCATAGTCGATTGACTGAAAGAATTCACGGTTCGCAGAGCGATTTCCCATGTAGGCTTCCCGCTCGGAATAACTTCCGTTCGGTGTGATGCCCGCGATAAATGCCCGGTCGGTCTCGTCCATTTCCTGCCCGGAAGCAAGCTTTCCTACGATGGATTTCGCTTCTGCGAGACGCTGAGTCTTGGCGTCCTCTTCCCTCTGGGCATCTTCGGCAAGCTGCTTATCGCGACGGCCATTGATGGTGTCAATGATTCCCTGTACATCCGTATAGGCTTCTTTGTTCTTATCGTAGTACTCGCCGATGTTCATGCCATTTGCCGCGGCGGCAGAAGCATCTTCAAAGAAGGCCATTGCCAGCGCGGCTTCATCCTTCGCCGTAGCGTATCCGCTCTCCGCGGCATCCAGGGCATCAGAGATCATATTGCCCTTGCCACCGAACATAAACCAGTTAGTGGTAGCGGCAGAAACATTTTTACTGGACTGAAATGCCCACGGGATTGCGCCACCCAGCATCCCGGCCATTTCTGATTCTTCCTCATTCAAATCGAGGCCGAGGTACATGTTGGTCATCGCGCTCTCCATCTGGGAGCGTGTGAAGACTTTGCCAGTCTTGGGGTTCAGAAACTTCTGCTCCGGTGCTTTCATTCCGGTGTCTGACACAGCGCCGGCTGCCAGTTTCGGGGCGTACTTGAGCGAACCGGAAAGACCTTCGGTATCGAGAATCGGTACGATGAACTGATTGTTGAAGGTGCTGTTCGTAGGGTGGGAGGACTGGTAGTCCTTCGTTCGGGTTTCGTACTGGGTCTTCCAATCCGGGGAAGGAGTCTCTGCTCCCGGAGTACGCTCCACCTTACTCAGAGGATCGTTTTCCGGCAGCGTAGTGACATTATCTTCAAGGTTGCCGGGTTCCGCAAGCCCGACGGGCTCTACATTGTCCTGGAGGTCTTCCTCGGAGGCTTCAGTGCGATTTTTCTCCGCTTCCTTGTCCATCTCATCGGCATGCGAAACCGCATAGGCAGCCTGTTCCCCGGTGATCTTCTGGCCATTCTGGAGGAAGTAGCGCTGGACCATCTCAGCGAGGACATCTTCCTTGCGATAGTTCAGTTCATCACTCAGACCTACGGGCTTTCCGGTGCGCCGTCCTTCGTCCATGTCGGTCAGGCTCTTCAGTTTCCCGGCTCCGTCGATCTCATCCATATACAGACCGGATGTGTTGTTCAGACGATCATCCAGGTCAGCGGACAGCTTATCCACGACGGCACGGATGTTTTCCGCGTCGAAGTCATAGTTGTACCCGGATACCCACTTATCGAGAATATCATACTGTTTCTTCGCGGCTTCATAGTTGCCCAGCTCTTTGTCCATCTGCTGCCACAGATCCTTCTGTCCTGCGGCGAACATTTCAGACTGGTGCGCCTTGAGCCATTCATTGTCCCATGACTTGATGCCCATCGTCATGCGGGCGTCATCGTCGTTTGAGCCGCCGACATAGGGGTTGTACTCGCTTGTTCCGACCGTGCGCTGCGCGATCTGCTTTGCGGTGGAGCGGTCGCCCCTGCCCTGACCCAGCTTGGAACGGACGGCAGCCTGGAAGTCATCCATGTCGTCGCCGTAGCCGTTACGGGCTTTCCACATCACGCCCTTAACAGCGTCTTTGGAATAGCCAAGGACACGGTTCATCGGAACATAGTTTCCGGCGGTGCGGGACTCATCCATCTTGGACAGAGTCGGGTACTTCTTCATGTCGATTTTTGCTTCGATCTCTTTATCAGAAAGACCCTTCTGCGCCCAATAGGTTACCTTCTGCTTGTAATCTGCCCACTCGGCTTCGGCCTTTTCGGTAGTGTCCTCATCCTGCTGGAGCTGCCAGATGTTGTAAGCAATCTGCTGATTCGCAGTGACATTCTTCCCCGTGGGCTTGCCAGGGTTACCGGACGTGTCACTGTACTTAAAATCCCCTCTGTACTGCTGAGACATTTCGTTCAGCCAGTCAGAAGTAACGACCTTAGGAACCTGCACACCCAGCGCGGTAAGGTTATCCAGATACTTCTGGTTGGTTACTTTCTTATGATAGGGGTCGTAATACTTCGTGCCGGGAGTGTTGTAGGAATAGTCGAGCTGCTTGTAAGCATCGTCACGCTCTTTACCGGAGTAGTTGTTCCAGATGTAGGCTTCCATTGTCGAGGGATCGTCAATACTCAGCGTGATGGCGCTGTCCCACGTATTCTGTCGGGTCTGCTCACGCTGCTTCGTGATATGATCCGACCAGGTTTTTTCGACTATTCCCCTACCAGTGTCTATGATCGACTGCTGTTCCTGTGTAGGATTGTCCAACTGCTGTCTTATCGAGTCTATCCGAAAGCGTCTAAGCTTTTCAAGTTCATCTCTCGAACTCATATCCTACCTCACTTCTTCTTCTGCTGCTTCGCCAGTAACGGGGCGAGCTTGCTCTGATACTTGTTGATCGTGTTAGCCAGCGCCCTGTCTCGAACAGACGGCTGCGGGTTCACCGTTTTTGCGATCTGAGCTGCGACAATGGAGTTCTTAACCGCCTGAGAAACATAGGGCGCCGGGGTAGCCTTGGCCTTAAACGTGGAACCCGTTTCACTGAAGTCTCTTTTGTCGCCCTTATCGTCGCCCTTATCATCGCCCTTATCGTCGCCCTTGTCGTCACCCTTTTTATTCCCCGGGTTATAGCTCGTTCTCGCAGCAGCACCAGACCCCGCAGCAGCAAGCTTATCACGGTTAAACGCCATCTGTTCATTGAACTGTCTGATTTTCTCAGCCAGCTCGTCACGCTGAAGCGCGAGGTTAAGGTTGAACTGGTTCTGAGCCTGCGCCATCTGTTCACGGGTGAGACCCTGACCGGCCTCAAACTGTGCCTGCTGCTGCGCTCTCTGCGCGTCCTGCTGCTGTGCCTGGTACAGCTGAAGCTGGGTGTTGCTGTTGAACTGATCAGCTGCCAGCCCGCGCTGATAGTCCTGATCCTCCATCTGCTGCATGGAAGCAATGACGTTGTTCTGGAACTGGCTCTGCGCGGCGGTCTGATTCTGGGCAAGCTGCTGTGCGAGGAGCGCCCGCTGTGCCGCAACCGCATCCTCCTGATCCGTCTGGTTCTGGCGAATCTGTGCCTCGGCTTCATTGCCTTTGCTCTGCAGATTGGCAAGCACAGAGTTGTTGTACGTGGATCTCTGCATACCTCGGCTCAATGCCCGCCGATCCGCGGCAGAAATTGCATTTGCGGTGTTCTGTCGCTGGGCTTCGATCTGCCGCTGGGTCGCTGTTTCAAGCCCGGTCAGACGCTGCTGAAGCGCCAGGTCCGATGTGTCATACTGCTGCTGTGCAGACAGAAGCGCCTGACTCAGCTGGTTCCTGTAGAGGTTTTCACTCTGTTCGCGCCTCTGCTGTTCTGTCCGGGGCGTGTAGCTGAGTTTTTGCAGGGCTGCAGCGAGTTCTTCAATGGATCTCGCTCCTACGTATCCATTGGGATTAACAGGGTAAGACTGCGTGGGCGTGACAGATGTGGGAGATACTGCTGCTGTAATGGGATCTGTAAGCTTCGTTGCCGGCCTCATAGGACCGGGGTTGACCAGCTGAAGATTCGCGAGCTGCTGTGCGGTAAGCGCCATCAGAAGGCCTCCTTTCACTGTTAAAAGTATAGGGAGCCGGATGAATCCAACTCCCCCCTTACTTGTATTATATATGTTGTGTTATCAAGAAAAAGTACACGGGTTGTGCATTATAAACCGTGGTGCAAGGTTCGCATCATACGTGCTATGGAAGCCCACGGCAAACGCGCCGAATATGGCGCCCCCTATTCCAACGACTGCCACGGAACGTGGCGAAGACTCCTGCAAGCTAGAACGTTCAGATGCCATCTTGACTCGTTCTTACGACATCGGAGTATGCCTGAAGCGTAGGTCGATCGGAAACATTCTCGGCGGTTGGCATCCGCTGTGATGCCCCGACTCCATTGGTCCGCTGTGCTGTCTCATGCAAAATCATTATATTAGGGTTGCAACCAACTTGCAACTAGGTTGCAAGATCAGACCGCCGCCCTGCGCTCGAAAACTTCACGCTTGAGCTTGCCGCCCTCGATCGTGCCAAACTCCACGGAGTCGAACAGGTCTCCGTCGGTGTTCTTGGCGGCATTGGCGCAGAACAGATAATACTGATAGAGCATGTCGGTTTCCGTGCCGAATTTCTCCACATGCCCGGAAGTGCCATTGGATTTGATGTTGTAGTTCACTGCGTAGTAAAGCATGTTCATTCCCCTTTCTGTGATGCCGGGACAAGCTGATATCTTGCCCGGTCTGTCGTGATGACTTCAGAGTAATAGCGGTCAGTCAGTTTGTCGTAGTAAAGATACCCGTCAGGAGCTTTCAGTTTGACTTTCATGTTGCCGCCTCCCATGTATAGGTCGCCACGCCATTGGTGACGGTCGCCTTGAGGAAATAGTTTCCTGCCGTGCTAGGCGGTGCAGGGAACGGTGTCAGCACCATCTGCCCGTCCGTCTGTGTGATGAGGTACGAGCCGTTTCCGCTTGCCGCATCGGGGAGATGCTGAAGTTTGTCACGCAAGTTTGCAGGGTAGCGGGTCTCGCTTCCAACAGGGACGATGCCTGTTGACACAAATTCTTCAGTCCCCCAGTCGCTGACCCACTGTGTGGAGTGGTAGGGCTGTGCAGTTTCGGTGGTAGGTTCAGCAAGTTCGTAGACAAGGAGGACACCCTGCATAGCGGCTGTGAAGGCACTTGCGTCTGTGAAACTATCATCCCGAATATAAGCTACTGGATATGTCGAAGAATTTCCAATTACAAGAGTACGATCTTCATAGTTCCACGCCGCCCCAGCACCGGATACAGATACAGTATAGCAATTGCTTGTTAGTCCGCTTGCTAAATATTTTGGCTTGTTTTCCAGAGAGTACATGCCCGAATAAAAGAAATAAAAGCCAGATGAGCCGAGTTGTGATCTGCCCCAATTCATTGTACCCATGTCAATCACGCCATACCGTCTCTCCACCGTCCCATCCGGCAGATACCTATCGCCATCCCAGTACACGCCATTTGCTCCGACTTTCGGGATGCCACGGAGGATGACTGAGGAGTCGAGAGGATAGCTGTGCTTTTCGTAGGGTTCGTATTCGCCGTTGCGAGAGCCGTTGTGGGCGAGGGAGATGCAGATGTCGTGCTTGTAGGTTGTGCCGTATGCTGTCCCCATTGTGAATCTCATATAATACGCATTCCGATAGGTTGTGGATGTACTATTTGGATTAAACGTTGTGTTAGGAGTAATATAATTCTTGTTGGCATCATAATAACAGACAGCGGCATAAACGGAGCTTTTAAAGTAATACTGCGTATTCGGGAAAATAGGAATATAGTTTTTTGACCGAATTCTATTGGTAGCAGGATAATTCCCACCTGTTACGGTGTTAAGGTCTCCCAGTTCCCACTCTTCATCCCACTGATTGAAACCCACCATATCATGCGCCGACAGCCCTTCGACATGCCGCAGTTCCCCTGCATTGTACGGATACCTCGCATTCGGAAACCACTTTCTGAAGAATGCCGCACCCTGCCCATACACATAGTCAGCAACAGCCGTGCCGAACATCTGAGTCAAATCGAACACATTGTCCGTGCCTTTTGCCGCTGTGATCTCCTGACCTGAGCCGAGGAGCATGGAGTCAGTGCCGCTGAGTCGTGCAAGGTATTTCTTGCCGCTTTCAAACGTGAGATGCTCGTCTGTGCCTGTGTAAGTCAGTGCAAGATCGCCTGTGTCTGCCCAGACGTTGTTCGTGCCGAGGAGCGTGCGGATTTCGGATGCAGTGAGGGTGTAGGTGATGGGAGTGGCGAGTTCATAGACAAGTTTTATGCCAGACATTGCGGTTTTGAATGCATCAGCGTCTGTACCAAATGCAGTGCTTCTCGCTCTTAATAGCTTTGCGTCGAAAGCAAACGCACTATCTACCTCTTGATACAGGTGATACAGTTCATAGAACGAAACAGTTTTAAGACATTCACACACAGCGTTTGCCGTTACAGCATGATCATCCCATCTTTTACTGCTTGAAATACTTGGCCCATCAAAACGGTTATTGCCAGAATTATACGTCCAGTTCAGCGTCCCCATATCAGCTTCAGCCCTATCCACCACCAGACTACCAGACCCATCCTCATTGACCGTCAGCTCGCCGCCGTACACTGTTCCGGCTTCTGTGGGGAGAGTGATGGAGTAGTGCCTGTAAGGATCGCCGTTGACTGCGGAAACTGTGGTGATTTCACCCTCGTTGTAGGGATAGTAGTCGGCAGGGAAGAGAGAACGGAAATAGGCGAGACCTGCTCCATAAGTTGCTTGTTCTAAGGAATAGATTCGGTTCGCTTCAGTTTCGCCAAACATCTGAGTTAGATCAAAGATGTTAACGTGACCGTTATAGTTCATAACAGTTCCGCTTGTGAAAGCAAACCGCAGATACTGATTGCCTTCGCCAAGCATAAACATATGGCTTCGTGCATTGTTATTGTAACTTGCACCTAATGAAAATCCTTCCGGAAAAACGGGTGATGCAATAGCTAACATAAGATGATTAGATTTGTCCGTAAACATCTTTATGTTTTTCCAGTCAGACTTGTTTGATGTGCCTGTAATTATCACAGACCCATTATTGCCGAACGTATAGGCTAAGTCACTTGTATCTCCACCAATTGATAATGTATTGCATTGCTGATTCCATTCAATCAACCCGCCATACTTCGGGTCATCCCACACTTGCACGCCATCCCACCCGGTGATCGGGCAGATGTTGGAGTAGGGTTCGTAGGAAGTGGCGGTGTTTCCTGATTCAATCTGTATCTTAGTGATGATTGTCGATTGATCTTCCTGCGCTGAGAATTTGATCTCGTTCGTGTTAGCGGCATCGATAGTAAATGTGTCACCGTTGTTTATTGTCTTTGTCCACGATCCGTTTACGTACAAACTGACCTGTCCAGTTATGTTAATGCTACCTATCGATATAACGTACGTACCACTTGGTTGATTGAACGCAAAAGTCGGAGTGCCTGACGTGTATGACGTTTTGTGGGTCACTGTCAGTGTATCACCATTAACGTCCACGCTCCAGTTACTTGTGTTTCCAACCACGATACTGTTGATATCTAGCAGATTCTTCCCGCCCCCCGCAGGCCACGGATGATCATACCCGTGCAAGTCCTGCACTGGCTCGATTTTTACCTTCACCCCTGCCGCATCTTCCACGGCATCGGTCACGGTCACGATTGGGGCAAAGTCCGTGCTGTTCTCGCTTGCCGAGTCTCTCACCGCCTGATTCCACGCCACCGTCCCACCGACCACGGCATCCAGATACTCACGGTTGCCGATGTCAGACGAGCCGCCAGACGTGCGGAGCGTGTAAGGCTCGCTGTTCTCAACAAACTTGGAGCTATTGAGCTGTTCGGCATTGCCGACGGTCATGTCCGGGTAATAGCCGTCAGTGCGTGCATAGTCCTGCAGAGCTTCATCAATTGCGGCATCCATCTGCTCGGTTGTTACCTCACCCGGATCGCCCTTCTCACCTTTTTCGCCCTGCACACCCTGTTCACCCTGAATACCCTGCGGAATGCCCAACGACAGCACAGGATTTTCAGCCGTCCCAGTGATCTCAGCCGTTGCGGATGACCCCGCCGGGAGTGTGGATACCGTGCCGATGGACAGATCAGGCGTTGCCCCGGTTGCGCCAGTAGCACCTATGTCGCCCTTATCACCTTTATCGCCTTTTTCACCTTTTGGCCCCGTCAATCCGCGGTCACCCTGGATGCCCTGGATTCCCTGCGGACCGCGCTCCCCGCGGTCGCCTTTATCGCCCTTGTCACCCTTGGGTATTCCCAGATTCAACACGGGCTCCTCGGCTGTCCCTGTAATTGTGGCCGTAGCAGACGTCCCGGCGGGGAGATTCGTCACGGCGCCCATGGAAAAGATAGGCGTGGCGCCACGGTCGCCTTTATCGCCTTTTTCACCCATGTCTCCTTTGTCCCCTTTCGGAATGCCCAGATTGAGCAGGGGATTTTCCGCAGTACCGGACATGGACGCAGTAGCCTCAGATCCGGCGGGAAGAGTCTCAACCGTTCCGATGCTAATATCAGGAGTCGCACCTGTGTCGCCCTTGAGGCCCCTGTCACCATCTCTTACTTGAAAAGTGGTTGTGTTTCCATCGGTAAAATGAATGGTATATTTTTTATAAAGCCCCGTCGAGCCAGACTGGCTAATACTGCGAATGCCGTTTCCGGTAGCACCCCGTTCACCGCGATCACCCTTCGGGATTTGAAAGGTAAACCGTTTGTGCCCAAGCGCTTCTACATATCGAAGTGTCACTGTCGGATCAGACCCGGCAGGCAGACCGGAAGCAATTGCATCTATTGCTTCCAATGCATTAACGGCCTCATCCACGTCTGCCAGTTTTGCAGTCGCTTCGTCATACCATGTGTCAATGTGTTCCGGGGGGTCTACGTTAACAATCAAGCTACGGTCAACGTGGATTTTCCCGATAACCGTCTTGCAAATAACACTGTCCTTTACGAAATTCAGCTGAATTTCGCCGTCCCCGGTAAAATCCAGATTATCCTGAGTAACAATCCATACGACCTCGTTACCTTCTTTTGTCACGATAACGGGGTATACTTCCTCGCCAAAACCCGGTTTAACAGCCAGCGTAGGTGATGCCTGCGGGTATTCAGTGAACTCCTTCGTGGCGTCAATCCTCACCTGTGTTCTTTCGTTTTCTCCCTCAAACCCAATGTCCAAGCGCCTTGTTGAGAGTTTGCTGGTACTTGTGCTAATAACATTCATACTTTCACCCACCCAAGCTTAACACATGAGGAGAAGAGAGACCTCTTCTCCCCACGCTCTCTTTAGACCTTATCCACATAATTCTCCTTATTATACTGGGCAGTGCTGATACCCAGCAAAGCGCCGAGCAGTACGCAGATCACACTGACCGTCTTGGCTACCTCGTCAGCGAGAGGCCAGCCCCAGATTGCCGCCAGCCCGACATATGCCGTGCTGAGAGCGGGGAGAACAATCATCACAAACCATTTCAAAATGTCATAGGCCTTGTTGGAAATTTTCATACTGGTCACCCTTTCGCTTTCAGATCTCTGATGTCATGTTCCACTTCGTTCATTTTGCCTTCCAGAACGAACGTGCGCTCGACAACCGAATTGTGCTTGTTCACTTTGTCTTCCAGCTGCTTGAGGCGGTACTCAATGAGCGCCGCGCTTTTCCGATTTGAGAAATACACACCGCACAGGGAAAGCAACCCTGTGATCACCGCGGGTCCAAGTGTCTTCATCAGCTCCATCACTGTCCTCACCCCCTCAGGAAGCGGGACATGACCCAGCCTTCTGCTTCATATTTCACCTTTGCCCAGTCACCGTCCACTTCCAGAACAGTGACCTCGTCGCCTTCACGGATAGCGTCCTTCTTCTCACCGGAAGGTTTGGTTCTTACCCACAGTGTTCCGTCGTTCGGGACATCTACTACTGCCGTGCCTTTTTCCATCGGAGATTCCTCCTTTTTATCGGTGTAATCGACGCCCTTAGACAGGCCATAGTGCGTCCACGTACCCAGGGAGGATTCAACCACACCGGACTGTGCTCCCCTGGATTCGATGACCTTGCCGTTTCCAACATAGACACCAACATGATAGTAGTCTGTCTTATTGCGTACCTTGAAAACAAGTGCACCGACCGGAATTTCACCAGAAATTGTGCCTTTTTCTGTGAGATAGCCAGACCACATAGAATTGGAGCCATGCGCGATACGCAGACCGAACTGGTTATAAATCCACACGATCAGACCGGAACAGTCGGCCACCCTATGGCCAATCCACTTCTCCCCGTACTTGATGGAGTTCGTGTAGTTACTGTTCCCCGCCCTGTCCTTTTTCAGCTGGTTCCAGGCGTCTCTTGTCCAGAGCTGCCCGGATTTTCCCCAGATATAGCCCCACTTTTCTTCTAACGGGATTCGTGCTTTCTCCGCGATCTGGTATCCAGTTGCCATAATCTACCTCCGGGTATGATTCTTTTCTTTCTGCGCGGTACAGGCAATCCATACAAACCTGGCGGCCTTCCGGGATCACCTGTCCGCAGGATACACATCTGTTCATTACGCCGTCCTCTTCCACATGTAGACCGCCAGGTACGGGGGCATGTTGTTGTGCGCCTGACCACTGCCCGTATACCCCGTCACGGATCGAATGTCGAGGTCGCCCCATGCGGAGTTGGAAGCAAATGCGTAGACCCCAGTACCGCTGGATGCCTCAAGCTTACCGGAATAACCCGATCTGTCTCTGATTGTCGCGAAGCGCCAGTTGCCGTTACCGTCCGCTGTTTTGCCGTATGGATAGTGCCGATGCTCAGGCATCTCCGCTTCGGACAGCGTGTGTTCCGCTTCACCGCCGGTAGCAGCATTAGCGTAAGTGTCGCCGCAGGCCAGCAGGAACGTATCCTTGATCTGCTCCCACGTACCGCCGAAGATCGCCTGCGGATTCACGCTGTTCACCGAGATGTACACACTGCCTACGGGATAAATAAGGTCAACGATTTCCCTGCCGTGTACATAGAATGGCCAGCCCGGGTTAATCTCGCACCCAGCCCGTCTGGACACCATGCCGATTGCCATGCCGTCCCCGGCATCTCTAAAATGCATCAGCATACTGATAGACTGGAGATAAACAGTTCGGGAGATCTCCTTGCCCATGGCATCGACGGCTTTGATGCGGAACTTGTACACCGTCGCCGGGTCAAACCCATCCGGGAAATCCGATGTAGGCGGCGCGGACAACGTGGACTGCACACCGTTCGCAGGATTCCCGACAGGAATCCAGACGCCGTCTACGTCCACGTCAACTGCGATGCTAATTGTATTGTGAGTATTGCAACTGGAGTACATGACATCAGCGAGGGCGTTGATGTACGTGCCTGTCTCCATCGGCGTTCCATCCGGGTCGGTCTCCGTACCGCTTGAGTCGCACCGGGCAATCCGGGTGCTGTTGAACACAGGGGAAGCATACGGCTCTACTGTGATCGAGGCGGTCGCTGTGGTCGATTTCCCACGGGAGTCCGTAACCGTAACAGCGAATGTCTTAGCCCCTGTTGCAAACAGGATCGGAACGTGGGACATGTACTGGTTCTGGCTGTCCTTCGTACCATCCGAGAAGGTAATGCTACTCATCGTAGCAAGATACTTCGTCTCAACAGTAGCAATCAGATCTACACCGGAGAAAGTCTGAAGGTACATCCCCCACTGTATCGGTCTGATATCCCCTGTCTCATACAGCCCCAGTGTAACCACCGGAGCGGCACTGTCAGGCGCGGTCACTGTAAACGAATATGATCTTGATCCTACTAGGGTGCTTCCCGAATACGTCTCCAGAACCGCCGCTCCATTCGCGGAAGCCCTATCGGTCATCTGCTCCAGCCATGTCAGAGGAACCGTGTATGACGCCGTCTTAACGCCCCTATTCATGTCCACCGTGTCAGACTCAATTCCGAAGGTCAACTTAATCTTGTGACTCAGCTCAGAGTACTTGGCGTTTGAGATCGTGAAGTTCAGAGACTCTCCGGCGTTCGCTGATGGACTGTTCATCGTACTTGCTGAATACGGAATCTCATAATCAACAATGGCATAAAAATCACTGAAGTCTACATACACCGTGGTATCAGCGCGGAACGTCAGTGTAATACTGCTGATCCGGGAAGTGGAAACCGTACTAGTTGTATACGTTCCGCTCCGGTACTCACGCAGATACTCAGTACTGTTGTCACTGGAGTTCTGAACGCGAGCGTAGTTTTTCTGACGAGCCGTGATACCGACATACATCCTGATTCGGATGTAGTTGATCACAGCCCCGGCAGGAACGGAAGACATATCCCATGACAGCGTTTCAGCGCGGTATACACCGCTTTCACGGTGGATGGAAGCATGGGAGATCGACAGCGTAGCTGTTGCCATTACTCACCGCTCCCTTCTATGATAGGCTGAACACGCCGCAGGCCATAGCCGTTGTAGCACTTATACCATTCAAGACAGCCGTCCTCGGGCTTGCCGATGTACAGATGCTCTTCCGCTCTCATGGTCGGCATCTTCGTTTCATCAGCTGTGACGGATACCATGTACAATTTGTTCGTACCAGAACCCTTGACGATATAGAAGCCATTGTTCGTGGTTTCGGTGTGATACTCTTCACCGTCTTTACCGATCTCAAGACCGTCCTGGGTAAACTTGAAATAGGTATTGAGCGCCTGAAGGATATTGGTCACGTTAACCTGAAGACCATCAACGCCCTGAAGCAGCTCAGTACCGTTCTCAAGGTCTTCCACCTTGGTCACCAACCGACCATCAAGGGTGACGCCCGTCATGGCCTTCTCCAGATTCTCGCTGCCGAGATACTCGATCACAGGGATCAGGGTCTGATTCTGTGTAAGGTCAATGCCGTTCAGGGCATTCAGAGCGATTTTGTCTGCTGTAATGCAGTTTTTCTTGAGCCGCCCCTCCCCGAATTTCATGGAGAAGAGACGGTCAAACAACTCCATCAGCTGGTTATAAAACCGTTTCTCGTCTGCGTTCCAGTTTCTGGGAACGGCAGGCGGCTGATAGAGATAACCATAGGTATTGGAATCCATCTCTGCTCACCTCAATCCGGGTCGAGTTCCATATCTATCTTCAGACCCCCGGCGATGCTAAAGGGAATGGCCGTCCGCGTCTTAATGATCAGCTGAAAGTACCGACCCTGTACGTTGATCGCGGCCTTCGCTGCTTTACCCGGCTTCACCCAAATGATCTTTTCCTTCAGCTTCTTATCCGTCTGGATTCCAAGAAGCATTTCAAACGGAGCCGTGCAATCAACCTTGTAATAAATTTTGAAGGCCGATTTCACGCTGCTCTTCAGGCCAAGATCCTGCATGCCGGATTTCCACAATACCGGAAGGGCGTCGCCCTCTTCACACAGCTCCATGATTCTCCCCGGAGCTATGGAAGATGTGTACAGCACCCGGTCTTCGATCTGGAGGAAAGATCTGACGTAGATGCCGGTACGAAGGGTGAACGTACCTTCCCGGCTGTTGTAGGCCAGCACAGCGTTGTTCACGGTGCTGCCGTCAATCGGCAGCGCAAGCAGATAAGTGCGGTCCTGCATCACCGCGCATGAGCCACTGATGGCGTCGAAGTTCACCCGGTTGAAAAGCTTCTGGACGTTGTCCTGCATGTAGGTAACTGACTGAGCGCCGTCATACCGGACAATGCCGTTGTAACCCAGCATAAAGGCATACGCCCCGGATACCGCAATAGTATTCGGGACAACCGTGCCCGGGCCAAACTGAGCGCGGACAATGAACTCGCCGGGGTCTGTGCCGATGATCTTCCAGATCGTGTTCTTCTTAAACGCGAGGAGCGCGGAGCCATACGGATACAGGGCGAGGAAGCGGTCGCCATCCCATGACGGGGAAGCAAAGCTGCCCGCACCGTCTTCCGGGATCTCTTCATTTGCCAGCCAGTTGAACGGATCGAAAGCGGTGGAGTAGAACAGCCAGTCCTGCATGTCCTCTACGCCTGTGCCCCAAACTCGTTCGTTGTACCGGGAAATGACGGAGAACGCATGTGGCGTGTTCACCTTCACGACCTTCAGGTCATGCCCGTACAGACAGAACATGCCGTCCTCTTCACTGGTAAACAGGAGAACATCCACCGGGCCTTCAGACATATCCACGCCATTAATCGTGTTGATTTCGTAGGTAACACAGGACTGATAATCCGTGCCGAGTTCCAGTTCGCCTTCATCCCGCACTTCGCCTTCACCAAGTTCTGTGTACCAGTGGCGCACTTCCCAGGGATCGTCGCTGCCGAGAACACGGGTGTACATCCTGCCCCCGGCGAAGGCGACCAGAAGATCCTTCTGTTCAGTAGGAACATAGTACCGCCGGGACAGGCATGCCAGCGTACCGATGGTCTTTCCTTCCATCTCCGGTCCGACCTGAACGCCTACGCGGTACGGTTTGAACTGCCCGTTCGTGGTATCCACGTTTTCCATCTCCACGGCAAAGCGGAGATTCTTGTTATACCCGTCCCCTGTCTGATCCAGACCGGCAAAGGCCTGAATCTGAACGCTTGTTTCATACGCTGACATACTTCACCCCCTCATGGTCTGTAGTTGTAGAACTGGGGAAGCTCCTTTCGGAAGGTCATCTCCCCGGTGGTTTCATCCAGAGTCACCCTGCCGGCGAGATCCTTGCACTTGCCGAGGCACTCTTCAAAGTTTCGCAGGAACTGAAGACCGCGCTGCTGCTTCTGCGGGTTACCATTCCTGTAGAGCATATAGGTGGCATAATCGCAGATCGGAAGATGCGTCCATGCCGGTACACCCGGTTCCACCTCATTGTCCTCACCACTCACCAAAGTTTTGAAGGGCGCGATTTCATCGAGATGCTTTCCTGTGATC
>Ga0326514_10000105_pt1 | contig 49967 bp, 38 predicted proteins | sample 3_2548_0518_D_FD_203653 | JGI IMG/M metagenome (GOLD analysis project Ga0326514, IMG submission 203653) | Bovine rumen microbial communities from UC Davis, California, United States - 3_2548_0518 | ecosystem: Host-associated > Mammals > Digestive system > Stomach > Rumen | place: USA... | reverse complement strand
GCCGTCCGTCCGTTCTTTGTGCGGGGGGCGTTGCCGTCCGTCCGTTCTTTGTGCGGGGGGCGTTGCCGTCCGTCCGTTCTTTGTGCGGGGGGCGTTGCCAAAAAGCAAAAAAAACGCCCGCCATTATGGCGGGCGTTCAATGGCTATGTTACTTTTTGCGGGCGTCGGCGCGGGCGTCCATGACGGCGCGGGCGGCGTCCATGGCGGCGCGTTGAATATCCATAGACGCGCCACGACGGGCGGCAATGCGGGCGGCAACGGCGTCCAGCGCGGCGGCGTCGGCGGTCATGTCGTCATGGTTTACAATGGCGGCGGCGGCGTTGTAAATGGCGCGGCGGGCGTTGTCGGCGTCGGTCATGCCGCCTGTTTTAATGAATTCGGCGCGGGCGGCGCGGGCGGCGGCGTATTCGGCGCGGCGGGCGTCCAGCGCGGCGGCGGCAACGGCGCGGGCGGCGTCAACGTCGCGGGCGCGGGCGGCGTTGTCGCGGGCGGCGCGGGCGGTCATAATGGCGGTCATGGCGTCGGCGCGGGCGTTGCCGTATACGTCCAGCGCGGCGCGGGCGGCGGTCATGGCGTCGGCGGCGTCGGCGCGGGCGTCGCGGCGGGCGGCGCGGCGGGCGTCCATGACGGCGCGGGCGGTCACGGCGTCGGCGGCGGCGCGGCGGGCGGCGTCTACAATAGCACGGGCGGCGGTCATGTCGGCGGCGGTCATGCGGGCGGCGGCGGCAATGCGGGCGGCGGCGGCGCGGCGGGCGGCGCGTTCGGCGTTCAGCGCGGCGCGGGCGGCAATGGCGCGGGCGTTGTCGGCGGCGCGTTCGGCGGCAACGGCGCGGGCGGCGCGTTCGGCGGCGGCGGCGTTGTCGGCGTCGGCGGCGCGGGCGTCCAGCGTCGCGGCGTCGGCGCGGGCGGTCATGTCGGCGCGGCGGGCGGCGTCCAGCTTTTCACGGGCATGGCGGACGGCGTCGGCGGCATGGCGGGCGGCGTCGAATAAACGGCGGGCGGCGTCCAGCGCGGCGGCGTCGGCGTCGGCGCGGGCGGCGTATTTGTCGCCATTGACACGGACGGCAACGGCGGCAACGGCGGCGCGGGCGCGGGCGGTCAATTCGGCGGCGCGGGCGCGGGCGGCGGCGTATTCGTCACGGGCGGCGGCAACGGCGCGGGCGGCGGTCATATCGCGCGGCATGTCGGCGGCAATGGCAACGGCGCGGGCGTTGTCAATGACGGCGGCGGCGCGTTCGGCGCGGCGGGCGTCGGCGTCGGCGTACAATTCGACGGGCACGGCGGCGGGCGTCATGACCGCGACAACGGCGGCGGCGGCGCGGCGGGCGGCGTCAATATGACGCGCGACGGTTGATTGATTTTTGAGATTGAGCACGGCGGCGGCGGCGCGCATGGAATTGCAAGCGGCGTAAACACTGACGGCGCGCGCTTGTTTAGGCGTCATGGCGTCCAGCGCGGCGCGAATAAATCCATAGTTACGGCGGCGGGCGTCGATATATTCGGCGCGGGCGTCCAGCGCGGCGGCGTCGGCGGCGTCGGTCATGTTACTAAAATAGCTATTATCGTATTCGTCGGCGGCGGCGCGTTCGGCGGCGTCGGCGTCCATGCGGCAATAGTCCATGATATCGCGGGCGGACGTCGTGATAACGTCGCGCCGCATGTCATGTAAATACGTATTCGCGGCGTTATAGGCGGCACGGACGGCAATGTAAACGGGCGCGGCGTCGGCGTTGTCAACGTCAACGGCGGCGCGGGCGTCGGCGTCTATCATGGCGGCGGCGGCGGCGCTTATTATGTCGTCGGCGTCAAATGACGGGCGGCGGGCGGCAATGCTATAAGCAATGTCCAGCAAAAAAGGCAACGCTTGATTTGAATACGTCAAATTGACGGATTTATACGCAACCATGCGGGCGGCGTCCATGACGGCGGCGGCGGCGTTGTCACGTTCGGCGGCGTCGGCGTTGACGTCCAGCGCGGCGCGAATATCATAATTGACGGTCACTTTCACGGCGGCATCGGCGTATTCGGTCACGGCGTTTTTATATTCGGCGGTCATGCGGGCGTCACGGCGGGCGGCGGTCATGTCGGCGGCGTCAATGGCGAATTCGGCAACGGGCGTATGTACGCGCTTGACAACGGGCGCGGTCTTATTATCATGCTTGCGGCGGGCAGTTTCAATCTTGCGGACGGTTAAAACAGTGGCGACAAATTTCATGGTATACCTTCCTTCCTGCCGTATATACGGCGTTCCAACGGTCATATTGACCGCAATATTCGCGGGCGGCGGCGTTGTCGCCCGCGCCGCCGTTGTCACGACGACGGATAAAGAATTCAATGGGGCGTTGCCGTTTTCCTGCTTTATTTTTGTTAAAAGTGTGTTAAACATTTCTAGACGCTCAAATATTGCTTTTTTCTTTCCGATATATACGGCGAAAAAACGTCAACATTGCCGCCGTCCTGCTATTGTGCCGCCCGTCCTGCCGTCCTGCCGCCCGTCCTGTCACGGCGTCGGCGGTCACGCCCGCGCCCGCTGTCGCCCGTCCTGCCGTCCTGTCAAACATCACAATTCGGGGCAATGAGACGTTGCCCGGGCATAATTCCCATTTTTCGAACAATTGTTCGCGCAGAGGAGAGGGGCAGTTGTCCTCTCTCACACACCCAACTTTATATTTTCCATCCTCTGCACCCCACCTCCACACCAGATCGCTTCCTACTATACACGTCACCGCCCGATCCCCTCAGAAGCAGTAAATGACCGTTTAAAGATCATCAAAACTTGCCAAAATAAGGAATTGCAGACACCAAAACAACAGCACAAAAATAGTTAAAAATGCACAAAAGATCAAACATCACGTCTTGTTCAATGACTTTGTTAAATGTTCTACGAACAAAGAATCCAGCTTGACATTTCAAGCGTTTTGTGCTATTATAATAGGGCAAGATGGGGATAGCGTTTTTCAACGGAAAGGAGTCACCAGATGGCAGAGATCATCAGTTTCGAATCCCTTAGAACCAACACGGTCATCGACCCCAAAGCCATAGAAGCAGCCTGGGTAAAGCGCCAGCTGGAGCCTGGCATGATCCAACCGGCCTCAGGCGCCTGTGAGGTTCAGCTGGCCAACGAGCACACAGCAGAGCCGATAAAGAGCCTGAAGGAGATCAGAAGCATCTCTGAGTACCTGGTAAAGAACGAACGCTACAGGGACAACATGCTGTTCATCCTCGGGATCAACTTTGGCCTCCGCGTCAGCGACCTGCTCCAGCTACGGTTCTTCATGCTGATCGACGAAAACTTCGCCTTCAGGTCGAACTTCCCAATTCTGGAGAAGAAGACGAGCAAGACCCGCAAGACGCCCAGGAACCGATATGTCACCATAAACGATGCGGTTGTGGATGCCGTGACGCTGTACCTCCAACATAACGAGTGCAAGATGGATGACTACCTCTTCCGCAGCGTCAGCCGAAATGGATCCAATAAGAACAGAGCCATGGACAGATCCTCCGTTGACCGGCTGCTGAAGAGTATTGCCAAAGAACTGAACCTCACGGAAAAGGTCTCAACCCATACCCTCCGCAAGACTTTCGGATACCATCAGATGGTCATGTCCGGCAACGATCCGCGCAAGCTCCTGCTCCTACAGAAGATATTCGGCCATTCCTCAGCAGCCCAGACGTTGGACTACATCGGCATCACGCAGGAGGAAATAGCCGAAGCTTATGCCCAGATGAACCTGGGCGGCAAGAACGATTACGGGACGTTCAGCGAAATAGGGGAGAGTGCTCCTGACGCCATGTAGGTCATATCCATGTAGGTCATATAACAGCCAACAGACCACCAATAAGCCATCACGTTATATAAAATATCTGTAAACAGGAACGATAATTGAATAACGGCCCCGTCACACAATATGATCTTAACAGGTGAAATATTATAATTAAATACGTCAGGAACACCAAATTTCCTTATTTGGTAACATGAATTATGCCAACGAAGGTCATTTGGTCGGAATGATAGCGGGTGATCCAACGATATGGTCAGAGAAGGAACACACTAAATATTTAATACAGCGCACCTTGAAAACTGAACATGATCCTTGTATGAGGAATGATACAGGGAATAGCGTAACGATGCAGGAACCAGAGTACATGCGAAACGGGTACAGACACAGCTCCCGGCGGTATGGTCGGTAGGCATCGAGCTATACGGACAAAGCGGTTTTTTAAGTGTTAGCAGAAGAGTAGAGGGAGGTGAGTCCATGTTCAAGAGCGGAGCGCCATAACAAAGGGTGGGCATCAGATCATTTCCGTCTTTGGTAACAAAAATGTTAAGCGGAAGGCATGACAGGAACGGTACGACATGTCGTTCTCTCTCCTGTCGGCAGGTATCAACGACAACAAATCTGAGATTGTATTTTTTCACAAGATTCCTTTAGAAGTCCCAAAAATCAATTTTCCCGATTTTTCAGGCTTTCTGAGCCCTAAATCAGGATGGGTTTGCAGCGGTTTTATGTAAGCCGCCTTTAAAAAAAACAATAATTGGAGGTACTAAGAATGGCAGAGCAGAAGATTGTTAACCTGAAGATGTTGCGTTATCCGGATCATGACATACTGATGAGACACGAGCGCGGCAGGGTCGGATTTGGCGGGAGTTTGGAGTACCGCAATCTCCTGGAAAATATCGGTATCGGTGACTGCGTTGAGGCCAACGACACTTTCCAGCACGGTGACGTCACGAAGATCCTTCGCGACAGATGGGGCATCCCGGTCGCGGTAGAGGTTGAGTTCCAGGAGATTAACAAAGCGGAGGATACGATCTATCGGGGCAAGGACCGCATCGCTATGCCTAATATCACTTTCTGGGAATCCAAAGAGGGATGGGCGTCCGCTGAGAGTTATGTGGACGAAGAGTACGAGTTTGAGTGGGACGAAGAAGCTTTGATAGAGAAAGGCTACGTCTGGGATGAGGAAGAGTTCGCTTATGTCAATCATGAGACGGGGGATGTGATTGTGTGATAAAGGTCTGTGACGCGATCATGGGGTCAGGGAAGAGCTCGGCGTGCATTAACTACATGAGGGAGCACCCTGACGAGAAGTACATATACATCAGCCCGTACGTTGATGAAGCCACGAGGATCAAGAATGCCTGCCCAAGTCTTCATTTCTACGAGCCCACAAAGGCCAAGTATGAGACTCACCACAGCAAGACGCTGGACTCAATGTCCAAAATCCGTGAAGGCCGGAACATCGCGTCCACGCATCAGGCTTACGCCTTTTACACCCAGGACATCATCGACGCCATCCGCGAGCAGGGCTACATTCTGATGATTGACGAGTGTGTTACGATCTTGGAGTCAACACAGGTGGACCCTGAGGACATCAGGATTCTGGAAAGAGCGGGATGCATCCGAGAGGTCGAAAACGGTACGTTCACTGTCGGCGACGAGGTGTATTCGGGGTCAACGTTCAAGGAATGCATGCGGATCCTGCGCTCAAGGAAACTCTACCACCTGGACGGTGATAGCTACCGCAACGAGTATTACTATTGGGCTCTGCCCGCAGAGTTCATGATGGCGTTCAAAGAAGTCATCGTCATGACTTACCTGTTTGAGGGACAGGACATGTGGGGCTTTTTTAAGATGAACAACATTCCGTACGAGAAGATCGGTGTACGGCATGATGAAACCGGGTATCACTTTGACGCTAATGCCACTGAGCCGCCGCCCTATGTGCGGGCGCTGAAGGACAAGATACACATTGACGACCATGAGGCGATCAATGATGTGGGTCATCACTCCCATGCTTTGTCAATGAGGTGGTTTGAGCGGACTGAGAATGTGAGGGAGCTGAAGAAGAAAATATACAGCTACTTCAGATACTACATGAAAGACCGCCCGGCTTCTGAGCGGCTGTACGGCACTTTCTCAGATAGGCTGCCAAGTCTTGCACGTGAGGGGTACACCAACTCCGGTCTGGTCTTCAATACCAGAGCGACCAATGAATACGCCGATAGACGCGTGCTGGTGTATGCTGCTAATATCTTCTACGATGGCGGGCGGCGAATGTTCTTCCGCCGTGGCGGTGTGGAGATCAACGAGAATCTGTATGCCCTGTCCACAATGATCCAGTGGATCTGGCGGTCGGCGATTCGTAACGGTGAGGAAATCTGGATCTACATCCCCAGCCGGCGTATGCGGAATATGCTGCAGAGTTGGCTGAATCAATTGGCGAGTGGAGAGTGATGATGCGTGACGACGGCGAAAGTGAGATGTGATAAGTGCTTTTATAGCGATTCGTGCCAGTTCAGGACTCCGGGGTGCCCGCACTACCTGCCTGTGTTCTACGACGAAGCCGTGGAGCGGATTGAGGTCATGCAGACGAAGGTGCGCTACATGAAAGAAATAGCGGAATACCTGGAGAACTGCGATGATGACGATCATTCTTTTTGATTGGAATGTGTCAATTATTCGGCTTCTTGGCCGGGTTTACTCCGATGTTTGGCCAAGAATCACTCCGATATTTGGCAAAAGAGAGGTGGTTTAATGGCGAAGCAACTGGTTTCTCAACGGTACATATTCAAGGTTAACACCAGCCGCTTGGTCAAGGCAAAGTGGAACCTGGAGCTGTCACTTGCCGACGCCCGCAAGAACGAGGAGATCATCAGCATAGGCGATAGCCAAATACTCCGCTGGATAGATCAGATCAACGGGGTGACGGATGCGGATGACCGCGCTGTACAGATCAAGCGCGAGATACGCCGAATGCGCCGCGAACCGCCGTCCACTGTCGTGAAGCGCCGGATCCGTCAGCTCTACAAGGATCTTGACGCGGTACAGTTCAAGCCGGACTACATGCACTTGGTCATTGATAAGGACAAGGACTTGGTGAGAGCGTGCAAGGGCTTCAAGATCAACGGTATCAAGTACGTGCGGTTGCTTGGTACGAGCGGTGGCGTGAAGAATTCAACGGTCGTGTTCGTGAGTGAACGGCTTGCGTCTGAGCTGCGCGTGCGCATTGATAACGGGCGCAACCGCGAAGTGAAGCTGGTGCCAGCTAAGTTCGAGGCGTACCGCGCATTGACGTGCAGCGGCTCTACGCCGGTGTCCATGCCGAAGGGCATACTGGTGGTCAACGACTGCGAGACGACGTTCAAGGAAGATGTGCTGTACTTGACAGACGAGAACGACGGTGAGCCTGAGATGAGTTTGATCAGGGACTATGAGGTCAAGCTGGACGAGTCGGACGGGTATGGGCTGATGCTTCCGTCTTTGGCAACGCGGTGGTCTGAGGAGTTGAAGCTCGGGTACACCATGGGGCATGCGTGCTGCCGCTGTGCTTTTACGAAGGGCATGCTCTTTGCGTTTGACTTCATAGAGTTCGCTGAGAAGGTGGCCGGCAGCTACATCGTCCATGATGCGTGGGGCAATGAAGTGGATGTTCGTGACGTGGAGGTGGTTCTCACTACGTCCATGCTCAAGCTTTGGAACAGCTACGACAGCATTGACCACTATTTGCAGTGTTGCCAGGAAAACGAATATATGTTCGGTTTGACCAAGGTGGCACCTGGGAAGCTGGAAAACAGGCGTGCTTTGAACTTATCTTGATAGGTTCCGTTTCACGAAAGTGGATCGCAAAAATATCCATCGAATTGCTGGGAAACCCCAAAGCCTTATCAGCTACAGCGTGGCGGCGAACAGTCCGTGGGCGCGAAGGCGGCGAAAGCAGAAAGAATGATAAGGATGGCACATGGTCAAATCCTAAATGCCGCGGTAATGGGCGATCAGCAGCGAAGCCTCGAACAGAGGAACGTTCAACGACTAAGCGCTCTCAAGCGAGAGACAGTGGTGGACACCCTTGACCGGGTGAAGATATAGTCTGCACTTCTCACGAAAGGAGAAGGACCGAACGGTCTGCGTGGGGGTAGCGCCCTTTGTGTTGGGTAGGTTGGGACGGGTGAGAGCCCATGATTGCGACCAACGCATTAACACGCACAACAAATTGGATCAGTTCATTCAGAGCTATCGTCTGACAGACGAGCAGATTGACGAATTGATCGGCCCCACGATCGACGAGATCCGTGATATCATCGCTGGCGATTATCGTAAAGCCCTGCTGTATCTGGCGGGGACAAGCCTGGACGAGGACAACGTTCTGTCGTCCAGTGACTACAATCTGGCGATGATGATTGAACCAACGTTGTACAATGACCCGTATATCCGCCGTAAGATTTGTCACATGATAAACAAGCGGATTGATGATGCGAAGATCGGCGTTATTGACGTTCACGGTAATTACTCGATGGTGTGCGGTGATCCGTATGCGCTCTGTCAGTCGGTGTTTGGGCTGCCTGTGACCGGCTTGCTGAAGGCTGGAGAGATCTACAACAGGTATTGGGACGATGATGGCGCGGAGGCATTGGCGTGCTTCCGCGCACCGATGAGCACGCACTCCAATATTAGGAAGCTGCGTGTTGCCAGAAACGATGAGGTGCGTCACTGGTATCAGTACATAACGACCGGGACAATGTTCAACGCGTGGGACTCGTGCTGTGCCGCGCTCAATGGAATGGATAAAGATGGCGACCTGGTGATGCTCACTGACAACAGGGTGTTGGTGGAGAACATCAGGCCGGTGCCCACGCTGTTCTGTGTGCAGCGTGCGGCAGAGAAGCACATAATCACAGAGGAACTGTTGCTGCGCTCCAACATTGCCAGCTTTGGCAACGATGTAGGCCGTGTGACCAACTGGGTGACGAGTATGTACGACGTTCAGTCGAGGTTTGAGCCGGGGTCGCAGGAGTTCGAAGAGTTGGAGTACAGGATTCAGTGCGGCCAATTGTACCAACAGAATAATTAGCTTTATCTAACTGTTCTCGTTCCGAGTAATCGGTTCGCAAAAACACCTATTGAATTGCCGGGACACCCCAAGAGCCATATGCGCTACAACGTGGCCATGAAATGGGCGAGCGTGAAAGCGGCGAAAGCAGAAAGAAGCATATGGATGGCATACGGTTAAATCCTAAGTGCTGATAAACGGGCAATCGGCAGCCAAGCCTTGAACAGAGGAAGGTTCAACGACTATCCCGCAAGGGAGTACGCTGCAAGCGATTGGCAGCGGAAGTGGTAGGCATCCGTATGGGTGAAGATATAGTCTGATCTCTGCCGAACAGGCAGAGGAGCATTATGCTCGCGATGGGGGTAGCGCCCTACATATATTGCAGTACATAGATTGTAAATGGGTAAGGTGGTTTTATACGGAAGATTTGACAGGTCGCAGATTTGGTCGATGGACAGTGATTAGTCGCGCAACGGAAATAACAAGACGTCCTGTGTGGAATTGTAAGTGCGATTGTGGCACAGAAAAGAAGGTACGCGGTAGCACCTTAATAAGTGGCGAGTCACAGTCGTGTGGTTGTCTTCAAAAGGAACAAGTGGGGGACAGGGCGAGAAAACATGGTGGCTTTGGCACGCGGCTATATGCCATATGGAACAGTATGAGGCAGAGATGTAACAATCCAAATCATCATGCTTATTCCAATTACGGTGGTCGCGGGATCACGATTTGTGCAGAGTGGGAGGATTATGCCGCATTTAAAGAGTGGGCGATTGGTGCCGGCTATGATGAGGATGCGGCTCGCGGTGAATACACACTTGATCGCATTGATGTCGATAAGGGGTATTCGCCAGATAACTGCAGATTCGTTGATATGAGGCAGCAAGCCAATAACCGTCGCGTGACGATAGTCGTAGAACACAATGGAGAAAAACATCCGTTGACTGAGTGGGCTCAGATTCTGGGTGTTGAATATACCACATTGTGGAGGCACTACAAACAAGGTACTTCTGTACTTAATTAAAGTGATAATACTGCAATATAGTATCGTAAACACATGTGACTATAGATAAAACCAAGGGAATCATCGCCAAGCCCATGCCCAGATGCTGGCATGACAGGATGGCTTTGCATCGCCCGGACAGTGACGATCCGGAAGAGCTGGCACGGTGGGAATTGAACTGCCGCATTGTAGCGGACAAGAAGCCATACTTCATGCGGTACATCTATCCGCAGCTCATGAGGGATTACAACAATTACATAAATACCGCGAACGAAAAGGCGTTGAGCGAGCACCGGCTGTCAATTGACGAGATGCTGGCCATGCCGCCTGAGGAACTGACTGAGGAACAGCGCACGTGTCTCCGCTACTACCAGGCGAAGATGCCGGTGGGAAATCACGACTGTGTGATGAACAGGATCTGCCGCAAGGTGGAGGCTGTGTTTGGCAACGGAATTGCAGAGCCTGATGAACCGTTTGACTACACGGTCATGCGGAGCAACATTGGCTATTCGTCCTACACCTATTACGCGGTCGAGCGTTTGTTCAAGCAGTACCTTCAGAAATTAAAGAGGTTCGCGATGGACAAGAACAACATTATATCCACACAGGATGACCCGGTGGATTACCGCGCATCGCTGCTCGCGTTCTTTGTGCGTGAGGTGGCGCTGGTTTGTAACAACAGTTTCCAGATGGCTGACATCATCCTGGATATGGTGTACCGGCGCAATGGAACCAAGCAGTTCGCCTGGGATATGGTTTCGCATGAGATCATTTATAACCTGCTCATGAGTCACGGTGGTAAATTGTCCTTTCCGCGTGCTGACCCGGATGGCGACATTGAATTTATGGGTGAGCGGTATTCGATGACGCAAATGGAGGTGGACGCTGATGGATATTATTCTGAATGAGCGCAATTGGATGAATGAGGCTCTGGAGTCGCTCTCGCTCGGAAAGAATCCGTATGAGACGATTGGACGGTACGCGCGTGTGATGCACGCGGACGGCGTGCCGAAGGACGTGATGGAGCGAAGGATCGAGGAGTTCCTGCTCCGCTGTGACTCACGGGTAAACCTGGTCATGTGGCAGGATGCCATCAAGAGGGCTATTGCCAAAGCTGGTAAGTACCCCATCGCTGAGGTCGATGGGGTATGGGTTACCGAGGGTGAGCTCAATACGATCAGCAAGATAGAGAGCAAGATGCAGCGTAAGCTGCTGTTCACCCTGGTGTGCCTTGCCAAGTTCAAGATGGCGGTCAATCCGGACGCTGCGGGTTGGGTGAACTACGGCTACAAGGACATATGCAACCTTGCGAACATAACGATCAGCTCGAAGCGACGTGCACTGCTGATCAACGACCTATACCGGGCGGGCTATATTTCACTGAGCAAGCGGATTGACAACACAAGTATACATATTGACATTCTTGACGACAGTACGCCCAACAGCCTGTTTGTGTCGGACTTCCGCAATCTTGGCAACCGTTATCTGATGCACTGCGGCGAGAAGTTCTTTGAGTGCCAGTCGTGCGGCATTGTCATCCACCGTACAGCCAATCATCAGACGTTCTGCAAGCAGTGTGCCGAGGACAGACACAGGCAATTGGCGAACGAGCAATACAAGCGGTCAATTGCGTAATTTCAAAATTCTGCGTTTTGAGCACCTCCGAAAGCACCGATACCTCCGAGGTTTCAAGGGGGCTGTCAGATTTCTTAATTATGGATAGAAAAGATGATAAAGTGGTGCATTTGGAGGTGTTGTACATGACTGATTTTAAGCGTTGGTTTTCCGCAGCCGGTGTTCGTGCACTGAAGACGTTTGCTCAGAGTGCTGTTGCCGCCATTGGCACGACTGCTACTCTCGGTGGTGTTGACTGGAGGCTGGTTGCTTCTACGGCTGCACTGGCTGCTATCCTGTCCCTGCTCACGAGCGTCGCCGGACTGCCTGAGCTGGAGAAATAAGTACTTGTAGAATGAAAGGATGATTGACTTGATTCAGGTTTCCAAAGAAGAAATGAAGAAGCTGCGCGAGCGTTTCCCGCATATCCGTGCTACGCGCACTGTACATAAGTACTACGTCGATGAGACCACCAAAGTGATGAATTTCCTGAAGAACGGCTGCGGCATGGAGCGCAAGAATGCTTGAACGCATGCCTGAAGAGACCGCCCTTCAACATCACAGGCGGTTGATCAGCGGGAAACTCATCGACGGTACACTGTCTGACATGGACTACTCGGAACTCGCCCCTTATGTCTACGGCAAGGAATACTCCGCGGATGTTGCTAGACGCATGATGTACGGATCGGCCCGTACCCTGCAGCTGGTAGACGCGGAGCGCGAGGAGTCTATTGAGGACACCGCTATCCTCAGCGAGCTTGAGCTCAAGAAGATCGAGCTGCGCAAGGAGCAGCAGAAGTTCTTTGATCAGCGCAACGCCTTCAATAAGCTGGTGCGTGATCAGGCCAGAGACGATGAACTCAAAGAGATCCTTGAACGGGCTGTTGCCTCGGGCAGCATGCCCGTTCTTGATTATACGCCGCATACGGTTGAGGCCACCGGCACGAGTTTGCTGGTCAGCCTCAACGACATCCACTATGGCGCTCAGTATGACAACTACTGGGGCAAGTATGATTCGGATGTATGCAAACGTATGTTCGGTTTGTATTTGGAGCGCATCATTGAGATCGCTCAGACCCACAAAGCGGAGGACTGCTATGTGACCTGTAACGGCGATGCTATCAGCGGCGTGATCCACGCCAGCATTCGCCTGACCAACAAGGAGAATGTGATCGAGCAGGTGACCGGAGTGTCAGAACTGATCGCACAGTTCCTTGCCAAGCTGAGTGCTTACTTTGGCAACGTGTATTTCACAAGCGTCGCCGGCAATCACTCCAGGCTTGATAAGAAGGATGACGCGGTGCTGCAGGAGCGGCTTGATGATTTGGTCGAGTGGTATTTGAAGGCGCGTATGGCGGCCTTTGAGAACGTGCATGTTGGCTACGGCAATAAGGTTGACTGCACGATGTACCTGCTGGACATCTATGGCAAGAACTACCTGGGCGTACATGGCGATTTTGAGGCCAGCGTGGGCGGTGTGACCAATCTGCAGGCAATGGTTGGTGTGCCGCTGTACGCCGTCCTGATGGGACACAGGCATCACAACAGCACAGATGTCGTGCAGGGGATACGCGTCGTTCAGAGCGGCAGCTTCCTTGGCACAGACAACTACTGCATAAGCAAACGTTTGTTCGGTATACCAGAACAGATCGTTTGCGTGGTTGACAACAAGGGTATACGCTGCCACTACGACGTTGAGTTGAAGCTGTGAGGAGGTGATGGTTGGTGGCGCGAAAGACGAACAGGATTGTCATTACAAGTCCGGAGAAGCTGGAGCAGGTGAATTCCGCGAACATGCGGCTGAAGAAGGACTTCTTGCAATACTTGAAATCGGTGAAGCGTTCGCCGGGGACCATTGCCGGTTATGACAGCGATCTTAACATAATCTTTACATACATACTTGACGAATTGGGCAATAAGGATTTCGCGAAATTGTCCAAGCGCGACATCATCAGTTTCCAGAACTGGCTGGTGGACAACGGTATATCCAGTGCGAGGATCCGCAGGCTGAAGAGTGCTATCAGCAGTTTGTCTAACTACATAGAAGCTGTTCTTGACGACGACCCGGACTTTGCGGGCTACCGCTCCATCGTCCGTAAGATAGAGAATCCGCCGCTCGTGCCTGTGCGCGAGAAGACGGTTTGGACGGATGAGGAGTTGCAGCACCTGCTGGACGTGCTGACCGAGGAGGGCAAGTATGACCGTGCCTGTCTGGCAGCCTTGGCAATGTATGGCGGCCGGCGCAAGGCCGAACTGTGCCGTTTCAAGGTGAGCGATTTTGACGAGAAGCACGTGACCTGCAATGGTGCGTTGTACAAGAGTGACCCTATTTTGACGAAGGGCGACAAGTATTTGGAGTGCTTCACGCTGAAGAAGAAGTTTGATCCGTATCTGGAGCGCTGGATAGCTTACCGCAAGGAAAATGGTATTGAGAGCATATGGCTGTTTCCAAAGGCGGGAGAGCCAGAGGAGCATATTCAGGCATCGACGATCAGCAGCTGGGCTGACAGCTTCTCCGCCATTACTGGTAAGGACTGGTACGCGCATTCACTGCGGCACTTCTTTGTGTCGGCGCTGTCAAGGGCTGGAATCCCAGACGGGATCGTCGTAGAGATCATGGGCTGGAGTTCGTCTGAAATGTTCAAGGTCTACAACGACAACCCAAAGGACGACAGGATTGCCATGTATTTCAAGGACGGAGAGATTGATACGTCCAACACGCGGTCAATTGACCAAATATAAGAGGTTAAAGGGAGAAAGGGAATAATATGCTGAAGAAAAATGAAATGATTGAGCGGCTCGCTCAGAAGGGCTATACGAAGAAGAACGCTGGTATAATCATGGACGACGTCATGATGGTGATTATGGAGGCTCTGGTTGAAGGTGAGGAAGTAATGCTTCATGGCTTCGGCACATTCTCTGTCAAAGAGGTTGCGCCGCGTAGCATGGTTGACCTGCAGAGTAAGGAGCGCATTGTCATCCCGGGTCACAAGGCACCCAAGTTTGTTCCCGGTGAGCTGCTGAAGCGCTCTGTGCGTGAAGGATTTATCCGCACGTAATGCCTAGAGTCAGTAAAGTCAAAAAGATAACTTCGCGGCCAGGTGATGTAAAGCCTGACCGCGAAATGCCAAGTGCGTTCTTTTGTTCGCGATGCGGGAAGAAGTACAAGAAGCAAGTGGGCAATTTCCCGGCATCGAAGAGCCCGCTCAATAAGGGCAATGGCTACTATATGACCATTTGCAACCATTGCCTTGAAGACTTGTTTGACCACTACAAAGCGGCGCTCGGCGGCGACGAAAAGGCTGCCATGCGCCGCATATGTTTGAAGCTGGATATTTACTGGAACGAAGAGATCTATGGCCTTGTCAGCCGGACGAACACTAGCGCCTCACGTATAAAGTCGTACATCAGCAGGACGAACCTGGTGAAGTTTACAGGGAAGACGTATGACGATACGCTGGATGAAGAGAGCATATATCTGCGCCCTGTTAGCATCGAGGAGATGCGTGCCGTCGAGGACGATGAGGACGCGAAGAACGCTGGTCTGCCGACTACATCTATAGATGTTGAGACGGTGCTGTTTTGGGGAAGCGGCTTTACTGAGGATAATTATCACGAGCTCAATAACAGGTATGAGTATTGGACGCGTGACTTGCAGAAGCCTCTGCCCACTGTTGAGGAAGCGCTGTATAAGCAGGTCTGTCTGCAGGAGTTCGTCATCAACCGCAATATTGCTGCCGGCAAGAGTTCACCACAAGACCAGAAGGCTCTGAGTGAACTGTTGGGCAACTTGAACATCAAGCCTAGCCAGAAGGCCAAGGAGGATGAATCCGCAGAGTTTGAGGAAACGCCGATGGGCGTGTGGATCAAGCGCTGGGAGGATAAGCTGCCCGTCCCTGAGTATCACGAGAAGGCGGGGGAGAAGTCCCTTATCAAGTACATTACCACTTGGTTCTACGGGCATACAGCCAAGTCGCTCGGCATCCGCAATATGTATTCGCAGGTGTATGAGGATGAGATTGAGCGGTACAGGGTGACGAAGCCGGAGTTCGAGGAAGAGAGCGATGATGACATCCTCGCCGATCTGGTTGGCGGTGATGAAGAGTGACTCGCCGTGAAACAATAATGCAAGGCGCGGCCATGTACGCTGCGTTCTACAGGAAGAATCCGCATATTTTCGCGGAGCAGTATCTGAGGATCAGGCTCAAGCTTTTCCAGAAGATACTGCTCCTTATGATGAATATTTGCGTAAACTCGGTTTTTATAGGCAGCCGAGGTATTGGTAAGACATATCTAACTGCGCTGTTTTGCCACATACGTTGCATTCTGTATCCTGCCACCCACATTTGTATAGCGTCAGGTACGCGAGGGCAGTCCAATAATCTGCTTGAAAAGATTTGGATGGAGATACGCACGGCATCGCCAGCGTCAGCGGCAGAGATTAACGAGAAGGACAGTCACTTCTCTGGCAACAATGCCATTATTGTCTACAAGAATGGTTCGATCATTGAGGTTGTGACTGCAGGTGACTCTGCCCGTGGCCATCGAGCGCACATTCTGGTGCTGGATGAGTTCCGTCTGATTCCGCGTGAGATCATTGACACGATCCTGAGGAAGTTCCTGACGCTGCGGCGCATGCCTTTGTACGCCGATCTGACCGAGGAGGAGCGTCGCAAGGAGTATGGCAAGGAGAAGAATCAGATGATCTTTTGCTCATCTGCTTATTTCTCTGACAACTGGTCTTACGAGAAGTGCCTTGACACCTATAAGACCATGCTCGTCCCAGGCAGGCGTGATTTTGTGTGCGCGTTGCCGTATGAGCTGTCGATCAAAGAGGGACTGCTCGATCCTGACGTGGTTGAATCTGAGATGTTGGAAACCAGTTTCTCGGAGATCAAGCACCTCATGGAGTATGAGGCTGTGTTTTACAACAGTTCAGAGGGCGCTTTCTTTGACTACAACGTGGTGTCAAAGAACCGCCACATTATGTATCCCATGCTGCCAGACGCACTGACTGCAAAGCTGCGCGTGGACAAGGATTTGCGCATCATACCGAAGGTGGCTGGCGAGAAGCGCATCATTTCCGTTGATATCGCGCTGATGGCAAGCACAAAGTACAAAAATGACGCTACGGCGATACATATCACGAGGCTTTTGCCTACCAAGGCCGGCAGATATTCTGTCAACCTCGTCTATTCCACGTCCAGCGAAGGCTTGCGTACAGAGGAACAGGCGCTGCAGATCCGCAGGCTATATGAGGAATATGCTTGTGACTACATTGTGCTTGACGCGAAGAACGTTGGTCTGTCCGTGTACGATTGCCTGTCCAATGATATGGTGGATCCGGACAGCGGAGAGATCTTCCCGGCGCTCACGTGTTGCAACAACGACGAGTTGGCGGCCAGATGTGTCTCAAAGACAGCGCCGAAGGCTATTTGGGCGATCTTCGGCTCTACAAAGTTCAATTCAGAGGCGGCGCTGCTGCTGCGCGAGGGCTTCAAGTCAGGCCGCGTCCGCATGCTGGTCAATGAATATGATGGCGAGGACGCGCTGAAGAAGCTGCCGGGCTTTGAGAAGCTGCCGGAAGAGGACAAAATGCAGTTTTTAATGCCCTATATTAATACGACGTTGCTCATAAATGAGCTCGTAAACCTCAAACATGAGGAAAGTAATGGCGTTATCAGGGTGTTTGAGAAGAGCACCATGCGTAAGGACAGGTACTCCAGCCTTAGCTACAATTATTATGTGGCGCTACAGCTGGAGAATGAGATGCGCAGGAACAACGCCAGGAACATAAACATGGGTGACGATGACTTCTTTGAGTATCGAGCGCCCAAAATTATGAACGGAAGGCGGTGATGACCGCAAGTGGAGAAGAAGATTGTTGAAACTCCGCGTGACCTGTCGTCATTGTCGCCGGACGATGTATGGCAGTTCAAAGCGCCTGAGAGGTTTGCAGCCATCAACAAGATGATTCTGAGAGACCTCAACGGCAATCCAACCGCTCCCAGTTTCTACCTGTATACACGTGACCAGATCGCCACGTATATCAAGGATCCGTACCGCTACGAGAAGCAGCTTCGCAACGCTGTGATCTACATGTATGCGGCCAGCCCGCACTTCAGGCGGCTGATCCAGTATTTTGTGTCTCTGTCGGATATGGCCTTCGTGGTTTCGCCCTACAAGGTGGATACGGAGACTGCCAACGAAAAGACGCTGGGCAGGAACTACCATCGCGTGCTCAATCTGCTGGAGTCTATGGATTTGAAGAACGCGGGGGAGCACATGCTGACTGTCTGCCTGCGAGAGGACGTGTTCTACGGAACCATTCGCGAGACGAGCGACAGCGTGATTATTCAGCAGCTGCCGTCTGACTACTGCGCGATTTCCACAGTGGAAGACAACGTGCTGAATGTGACATTTGATTTTTCCTATTTTGACGCCGATTCCCAGTATCTGCCGTATTATCCTGAGGAATTTGCTACGAAATACCGCCTTTACCAGAAGGACATGGTGAACAGCAAATGGCAGGAACTGGATTCGCCCAACTCATTTGCCATCAAGGCGAATAAGGACATTCTCAACTACGCGGTACCGCCGTTTGTTGGCATCCTGCGCGAGCTCTTTGACCTTGAGGACTACAAGGGTTTGCGGGCTACCAAGGAGACCATTGAGAATTACATGCTGCTTGTGATGCAGCTTGGTGTGGACGATGACGGCAACTGGACTATGGACTTGGATAAGGCCAAGAAGTTCTTTAACAATCTGACGAATGTGTTGCCAGAGGAGATTGGCGCGGTGCTGTCGCCAATGCCGATTGACAAGATCGGTTTTGAGCGGACGCATCCGGAAGCCGTGAGTACGGTTGGCGACGCGGAGCAGGAGCTGTTTACGGCAGCTGGTGTTTCGAGTCTGCTGTTCAATAACGCGAAGGCTAAACAGTTGGTCGCTTGCGCCGTAAGGCGCTTGACAAACTACCTCTTGAATTGCTGGAAAACCCTTAGAGCCACATGTGCTACAGCATAGCGATGAGACGCGCAGGTGCGAATGCGGAAAAACATGTGGATTGGGCGATCAGCAGCCAAGCTCTGATGAGGAGAAGGTTCAACGACTATCCCGGCGGGGAGTAGGACGAGAGTCCGAAGTGGGAGGCACCCTACATGGGTGAAGATATAGTCTGCTCTCTGCGGAAACGCAGAGGACGGCGATGGCCGTCTATTTTACGATGATGAAGAAAAGGAGTGCTATATGGTAAAGCCAAGAAAGGATTTAGTTGGAGAAGTGTTTTCACAATTAACAGTTATAGAGCAAGCTGAGGATTATGTTTCCACAGATGGCAAGCACCATGCTCAGTGGCTGTGCAGATGTAGTTGTGGGAAGATGTGCGTAGCTTCGGCTTCAAATTTGAGAACTGGTAATACCAAGTCATGCGGGCATATAGTTAAGGATCATAGTGTCAGGCATGGTGGGCGGCACACCAGGTTATATTCAATTTGGACGAATATGAAGGACAGATGTTATAATCCTAATACTGATACATATAACAGTTATGGTAGGCGCGGGATTACAGTATGTGAGGAATGGAAAAATGATTTTGGTGTTTTTCGCGATTGGGCGTTAGAGAATGGTTACGACGACTCATTGACGATCGATAGGATTGATAATGATGGGAACTATTGTCCTGAGAATTGCAGGTGGGTTGACGCAAAGACGCAAGCAAATAATCGCAGGTCTAGTGTTTATGTAACTGTTGATGGTATCACTAGATCATTAGCCGCATGGGCAGACGAGCTGGGTAAATCAAGATCCATTTTCCATGCTAGGGCAAAGCTTTATCATACATCTGTTGAAGAACAAGTTGAATACCTGGCCAGAATGGCCAAACAATCATCGTAAAAAAAACATATGGTCTGCAAATGCGCTCCTTTTGTCCATCAAGGCTGATCAGGAGCTCACGTATAGCATCGTTAAGAGCATTGAGACGATGCTGAACAGGTTTATCCACCGGCATGGTTACGGCAAGTACTTCAAGGTGAATCTGCTGGACTGCTCTATCTATACGCGCAAAGAGGTTGGGGACGCTCTTATTAAAGCAGCCACCTATGGACTGCCTACGATCAGCTATTATGCCGCGTCGCAGGGCATCAGCCAGATGCAGCTTGACGGGCTGAATTTCCTGGAGGACAAGATTCTGAACTTGAAGGAACGGCTGCGGCCGTTGCAGAGTTCCGCAACGCAGTCCTCAGTGGAGAGCACTGGCGAAGCTGGTCGCCCGGAGAGCGATGTGGGTGAGTTGACGGATGCCGGCGAGCAAACGAGGGAAAGGGGCGAGGAGTAATGTTCCTCTACGTGATGACGAAAGAAGCCAAGGATTTGCTGGAAAAGCACGGGTTTCTTCCTATTAAATATGATGCGCGGAACAGCGTGTGGTGCTTTGACTACAGCACTATGCATTTTGACGATTTCGCCCTGGATTTTCCGCATGTAATTTCTGACACATTGGTGTTCTGATAAGGCAGCGATTGACCCGCTGCTCTTTTTATGTACTTGGGAGGTGAGGAAGCGTTGAGCGAAATGCGCTTTTGGTATCCCGCGTCCATAACGGAGATCACCTCAATTAACGAGTCGTTTGATTCGTGCCTCCTGAGGGTCTGTTATGCGGGTAAGAATCGCAATCGCTCCATCATTTCCAAGGAATCCATTGAACGCGCTACCCCAACTATGGCCTACTGTCCGATCGTGGCTCACTATGATGTGGAGAAGGACACGATTGGTGGGCATGACGTTGGCTTCATGGAGGACGGCGACGGCAATCTGAAGATGATCAATCTGACAGACGCTGTTGGCGTAATCCCTGAGAATCCGCAGTGGTGCTGGGAGAGCGTGACGGAGGAAGACGGGACTGAGCGGGAGTACCTGTGCACGCCTGCCATCCTCTGGAAACGCACACCGTGTTACGACAAGCTGAAGCGCGATGGTGTTGAGGGGCAGTCAATGGAGATCCGGGTTAAGGACGGCAAGATTGTTGATGGCGATTACGTGATTGACTCATTTGACTTTACAGCCTTCTGCCTGCTTGGCGAAGATGTGGAGCCGTGCTTTGAGTCCGCGTCCGTTGAACTCTTCGCCAAAGACGAGCTGAAAGCCCGGTTCGGCGAAATGATGAGCGACTTTAAGAGAAGTTTCTCTGACGTCATGACCGCGGAAGCGGATGACATAAAAACTGATTTTTGTTCGAAAGGAGGAGAGGTCTCATTGAAAATTGATGAGCTGATGAGCAAGTACGGTCTGACCGCCGAGGACATTACGTTTGACACTGACGGCATGTCTGAGGAGGAGCTTGAGGCGAAGTTTGCTGAAATCCGCGACGCCAAGTTTGCTGACGATGACGCTGAAGCGGGCGACGAAGCGAATGATGCCGCTGATGGCGATTCCGATGGTGATCCGGCGGATAGTGATGCTGGTGCAGACGAGACTGATGACGGCGATAAGCCCGAAGAAGATGATGACGAAGAAGCGCTCGCTGCTAAGAAGCAGTATTCACTGACCGGCGAACAGCTGTCCAGTGGTATTCGCGAGGCGCTGTGTACTGAGAAGATCACGGACGAATGGGGCGAGTTCTCCAGGTATGGATATGTGGATTACGACGCCCAGATCAGCGAGGTATATGCTTACGACTGGACGGATTGCAATCTGTACGGTTTTAAGTTCAGCATGAATGGCGACAACGTCATCATTGACTTTGCCAGCAAGAAACGCAAGAAGTTTGCCTTCGTGGATTTTGATGAGGGCGAACAGATGTTTGATTACAGCGCTATGTCTGATTTTGCTAATCGGAAGTTTGGCGCTATGGCTGACGAGGTCAATACTCTGCGTGAGTACAAGAAGTCCGTGGAGGACGCCGAGCGCAATGCTGCGCTTGAAGAGCTGTTTGCCAAGTTTGCTGATCTGAACGACAACGAGGCGTTTAACGCGCTGCGTGGCAATTGCGAGGATATGTCCCTGGAAGATATTGAGGACAAGTGCTTCGCGATCCGCGGTCGTTCTGTCCAAGTCAAGTTCTCTCAGGATGCGCCGAAGCCCGTGCGGCTCCCTGTTGAACGAAATAAAAATAAAGATGCCGACGAGCCTTATGGCGGCGTTTTCCTGGAGTTCGGCATCGGAAATCGAAAGTAATTGGAGGTAAGAAGTATGGCAATTGTTGAAAAGTATGCCGTGGTTCGTACTGATAACATGATGGGTACCGATGTCGGCACCTACCTGGATTCTGTGCGTTTCTACGATGCCAATGACAAGGAAGCTGAAATCGAGAACGGCAACGTTGTTAAGGTTGGCGATCTGCTGGAAGGTGAGCGCGAGCTGCACAAGGCTACCGCCCCCGCCAAGAACACTCCCATCAAGGAGATCGGTCTGGTGGCCACTCCCGAACTGATGTATGACGAGCGCAAGCATAACCTGGACGAGTTCATCAACGAGGCCGGCACCAACGCTCGTATTTACTATCTGCACACCGGCGATGAGTTTGGCGTGACCGCTAAGGGTCTGGATGTCGATCCTGAAACCGCCAAGGTTGGCGATGTTGTGGAACTGCAGGCTGGCACCAAGCTGAAGGTTGTTGCTTCTGCGACTTCTGGCTCTACCCAGATCGGTAAGATCATCGCGATTGAGACTGCGGGTCGTTACACCTACTACGTCACCCGCGTGGCTTAATCATGAATTTTTGAGATAGGAGGCAAAAGCAATGGCTGAAATTAAAGATATCGTGCAGGTTGCTATTGATGCTTATCATGGCAATACTGTTAAGTATTCTCATAACGAGTCCATGGATCTGCTCCGCGAAGCTCTGATCGCGGCCAACAACGGTTCCACCAAGCTGGACTACAAGAATATCCGTGATGGCAAGTGCAACGGTCTGTTCACTCTGGTTGAAGAGATCCTGGTTCGCACCGTCGAAGAGGGTTTGACCTCTTCTGATTACTTCAACGCGCTGGTTGACTATCGCAACCTGGCTCTGGGCGACCAGAACATCTTCCTGGTTGAGGATGACGACCTGTTTGTCGTGGCTGAGGCTGCTGAAGGTACCCAGGGTATCCGTCGTCAGCGTCTGGCTGGCCAGTCCGAGATCAAGATTCCCACTTCTCTGAAGGTCGTGAAGATCTACGAAGAGCTGAATCGTGTTCTGTCTGGCGCTGTTGACTTCAATGTGTTCATCCGCAAGGTGGGCGAGTCCTTCCAGCGCAAGCTGCTGGACGACATCTATACCGTGTGGACTGGCGCGACCGCTGATGATTTCGGCGGCGAGACCTACTTCCCGGCGGCTGGTAACTATGATGAGGACGCTATGCTTGAGCTGATCGCTCATGTTGAAGCGGCTTCCGGCGGCAAGCCTGTTACCATTCTGGGCACCAAGGTTGCTCTGCGCAATCTGGCTCCGGCTGTCCAGGGTAACAGCTCCAAGGAAGACCTGTATAACCTCGGATTCTACGGTCGTTTCTACGGGTCCAATGTTATCGCTCTGCCGCAGCGCCACAAGGTTGGTACCACTGAGTTCGTGAACAGCGACAAGGTGATCACCATCCTGGCCGGCAGCGAGCGTCCGATCAAGGTTGTCAACGAAGGCACCGCCACCATGCTGATGGGTGATCCCACCACCAACAAGGACTTCACTCAGGAGTACTTTGTTGCGCAGCGCTATGGTGTTGGCATCGTGACTGCTGGTGGCAACGCTGGTATCGGCCGTTACACCCTGCTGTAATCGCAATGATATATAGGGCGACAGATGATTAATTCATCGTCGCCCATTATTCAAAGAATGAAAGGATGATTATATGCCGAGAAACACAGGCAAGACTGTCCAGAAGGCGCCGGTGAAGGAACCGGTTGCTGTGGTGGCCGATGAAAACAAGAGCGTCGTGGAAGAGACCACGATACAGGCTAAGGCTGAAAAGGCCAGGACTCCCTATCGCGTAAAGCAGACGCTTCCGGCGGATATGGTTATCACCGTCCGTAACGGGTTTAACGGAAAGCTTATTTATAAGAGCCAGAAAACAGGCGAGCGATTCGTGTGGGAGGAGTTTGGTGATGAGCAGGACATGGAACTGCAGGAACTGAAGAATGCGAGAAACTCCAAGAAGGGTTTCTTTGAGAACAACTGGTTCCTGATCGATGACCCCGCCGTCATTGAATATCTGGGCGTTGACCGCTTCTACAAAAATGCCCTGACTTATGATGACTTTGACACCCTCTTTGAGATGTCTGCTGAGGAAATCCGGGAGCGAGTAGATAAGCTGTCCGGCGGGCAGAAGGCTTCTGTGGTTTATCGGGCTAAGCAGCTGATCAAAGAAGGCGTGATTGACTCAATTAAGGTGATTGACGCTCTTGAGAAGAGCCTTGGCGTCGAGCTGATCGAGCGGTAAGGAGGCACAGCGATGATTCTTCCGTACGATGCATTCACTGAGGCTTTCCTTGATAAGGTCACGGAGTATAAGTTCTGTCGCTTGCCACAGGAAAACCGACAGGCCATCGTAGACGGTTATATGAAACGCGCTTGCGCTCAGTTTAGTGAGGTGTGCATGTACAACATTTCGGAGGGAGACGACGTTGAACGTACATACACAATTGGTGACAATGCTACACCCGCAGAGATTGATGAGATCATTGACATTGTCACAGAGGGGATGCTGGTGCAGTGGTTCAAGCCATATTTCTTCAAGCAGGAAAACTTGGAGAACATGCTTGCGACCGCTGATTACACAAGGTATTCGCCTGCTGAATTGACCTACCGTATTACGAACGCGTATAAAACATGCAACAAGGAGTTCGTTGCCAGGATGCGGGAGTATTCGTATCGTCATGGCGACCTGACCAACCTGTACATATGATGACGCGTTATGGCATTGAGGTGAGCGACGTGATGTTCTCCAAACGGCTGGGTGGGCTGGTGAACCAGTTCTACAAGATCCTGCCGATCAAAGAAAATGGAGAACCAACGCTCCAGAAATATATGGAAAGTCTCCAAAGAGAAATGGTGGGGCTCTATGAGTTGATGACTGCGTTGGATGATGATCCGCAGTATTTGAGCCTGCTATCTATTTTGCAATATATGATTGACCACGATTGTGACGTAGCTACCGTCAAGACCGAGGTGTTCAAGTCAATCAGTATTCTGAAGCGGCTACAGAAGAGATTCGAGCCGGGCAGGAGGTGTTGACATGGGTGCCTGGGATAATTATGACGTGATGCACAACACGTTCGGGAATAATCTGCGTGACATGTGGGTGGGTCACACACGAGAAAATGTTGCAAGGATGTTTATGGACTCACCGTCCTGCCGCACAGTAAAAATAAATGGAATTGCGCAGGATGTGGTGATTGTCCGAAAAAACAAGACAGAAATGGATCAGAAGATAATCATGTCCATTCCGGGGGAACATTTGGAGCATGGCGGTATTGTGGACTTTGCGAACAACAAATGGCTTATCACCATGCTGGATGCGGACAATCAGATTTATGATCGCGGTATTATGCAGCAGTGTAACCACATCCTACGCTGGATCGGCAAAGACGGCCAGCTAAAACAAAAGTGGTGTTTTGTGGCTGACGGTACCAAGTATTTGATTGGTGAGCGTTCTGAGGAAATTATGACGGTTGGCGATGCGCGTATTGCCGTCACGGTCGGAAAAGACGAAGATACGGTTGAACTGGCACGCGGTCTGCGTTTCTTGATTGATGACACAGATTCTGAGGCGTGCTTGGCTTACCAGATTACGAAGCCCAACAAGATGTTCAATGTGTATAACGGCAAGGGCGTCTTCCGCTTTATCATGACGGAGGTCAACCTTGAGGACGGTGACAATAAGGTGCTGCGAATTGCCAATTACGCTGACTGGCACCCACCGGTAAAGACGGACGGTGACCATGTTGACAGCAATCTCAGCATCGCCCATATTACGCATGTAGCCAAGGATGCAGCTGACATGCCACCCGCTGATGAAAAGGAGGGATGGCTGTAATGGATCTGGTGGAATTCTATGATTATAAAAATCTGCTGATGAAGGATCTGTGCTGCAATGAAAATGTGGTGAAGCTGGTGACCGGAAATGACGCGGCACCTGTGCCGAACCACAAGCTGCCGTACACACAAATCTTCCCGTATGAATATGTGGATGCTACGGTTGACGAGGCAAAGACATACATATGCTTTGACGTTGACATCGTCAGCGTTCCCAACAAAACCTATTATATCCCTGTGCTTTATATCTGGATATTCACGCATAAGAGCCTGCTGCGCATGCCTAACGGCACGCTGCTGCTTGACAGGCTCAGCGCCGAGATCAACCTGATGCTGAATGGCAGCAGGTATTTTGGCCTTGGCGAGCTAAAGCTGGATTCCGTGAACCGGTTTTATCCGATCCACGATTATTCCGGACGAGCCCTGGTTTATTATGCGCGAGACTGGAACAGGCTGACGGCAAATAAGAGCATACCGAGTAACAGAAAGCTTGGCAGGTAATTATGGCTGGTCTGCTGTATGCAAGGGATATAAGGGTTAATGATGCGATTAGCATTCACGTCCCATTGGTTGGCGAGATACTTGACGCGGAGGATCAGTATTTTGAGATCATCTCCACGGTGATTGCCACGCCATATGACATGATGGTGCAGCTTGATGACGCGGGTATTGATTTTACAAAGATTACTGCGTTTGAGCTGTTCTGTCTGGTTTTTAGCAATATACAGAGCGTTGACACAAGCCTTGTGTTCGGTGATTTGGATTTATCTGTGATGCAACCGGCGCTTAGTCCTGATACTAAGGAACTCGTTCTGGTGGATACCGAGAGGAATATCGCCATAGATCGTGCTGTACATGAACAGATTTGCCAAATAATCCGTAAGCTGCTGTATATACCAAAGGTAGAAAAGAAGCCCGCGAATGATGAGGCCAAGCGTTATATGCTCCAACGCGCCAGAAAGAGACTGGAGCGCCGCAAAAGGCAGGAGCAGGATAACAAGTCTCAGATTGAGGACATAATTATCGCGCTTGTGAACACCGAGCAGTTCTCGTATAACTATGAGACTGTGCGTGATCTGACTGTTTATCAGTTCTATTCCAGCCTTCAGCAGATATCCCACAAAATAAAGTTTGACAACACAATGAGTGGATATTATGCGGGCAACGTAAAATTCGAAGATCTGAAGCCTGAGGATAGAACCTGGCTTAGATCATAATAAATGGGTGTGATTTGATTGGACGTTTTTCAGTATGTGCTTAATAAGCTGGCTGGCGAAGTCGAAGATATCGCTGAACTCAGTTTTGACGATACTGACTTTATTGACTTCTTGCCCATAAGCCTACTCGATGTCCTCACACTCGCGGACATCGATCCAAAATTGTTAGGAGGAATGAAAGAGATGTTTAGTGTTGCTGATATTACTATCACTAGCCTGGATGTTATCACCGCTTATTCTCTGGCGGGCGCTCCCCGTTTCGTCCTGGACGAGCTGCAGGATGCGACTATCGCGAATACCCAGGAGCGCGAGGATATTACCGGTAAGGGCGGCCGCAAGCTGAATACCCTGAAGCGCAACAAGGCTGTTACCATTTCCGGTACTAATGGCCTGCTGTCCGGCGGCCTGCTGGAGGCTCAGACCGGCTCTCAGTTCGAGAGCAAGACCGCTGCGCCCGTGGCGTGGTCCGAGTCCCTGGTGATCAATGGCGGCAAGGCCACCACCACCTATAAGGCCACTGGCACCGCTGGCGCTGAGATCGAGGCTCTGTATATCAAGACCTCTGACGGCCGTGCTTCCACCAAGCTGGAGCAGGATGCTACTGCTGCTGCCGGCAAGTTCGCCTATGCGCCTGAGACCAAGGAGCTGTCCTTCCAGGAGAGCGCCTATCCCGATGGCACTGAGATCGCCGTGTTCTATACTCGTAAGGTTGCCGGCGATGTGCTGAACAACGATTCTGAGAAGTACTCCGAGAAGCTGCGCCTGGTCGTGGATGCTACCGGTGAGGACAAGTGCGCGAATGTGTACCATGTCCAGATCGAGATTCCGAAGGCCGACTTCTCCGGCGACTTCGATATCGCGATGGGCGACAGCCAGTCTGTGCATGCCTTTGAGGCTGAGTCCCTGGCTGGTGTCGGCTGCGGCGCTGCTGCGAAGGGCTACCTGTGGACTTACACCGTCTTCGGTGCGAACGCTGAGGACGCGGCCTAATCGAGGCTGAAAATGCCCAAGGTAACTAGGGTGTGCAAGGCGTGTGGTAAAACCTACGAGGCGTGCCACACGCCTAATCCTAATCAGGTGTTCCGGTGGTTTGACATTGCCTGCAGCCAGGAATGCGCAATGGAGTATCTGAGAAGGGTTGAGGAGGCCAGGGCGGCTGAACAGATCGCCAGGGCTGAAAACAAAGACAATTAAATAGGGAGGAGGGTTATGTATGCGTTGCTGTCATAGATGCCCTCTTTTCTTTTACGCATCAGGACGGAAGTGATACGGGAGTGGGACGGTCAAAATACAATGTGGACGATGATACCAGCAAGAGAACGTGCAATGGCATCGTGTTCGACAGCGTGATGGAGATGAAATACTATCGTGACGTGGTTTTGCCCCAAGTGGAGAGCGGCGGTATAACAAATTTCGAACTGCAGAAATCATACGAGCTGCAACCAAAATTCACGCATGATGGTCAGTCGGTCCGCGCAATTACATATGTGGCGGATTTTTATTTGGAGCATGCAGATGGATCTGTTGTGGTTATTGACATAAAGGGCATGGCGGATTCGAAGGCGGTGCTGAAGAGGAAGCTATTTTGGTATAACTACCCGGACGTTGATTATCGGTGGATAACGTATGTGAAGAAGTACGGCGGCTGGGTGAACTGGGACGATGTACAGAAACTGAGAAAAGCTGATCGGATGAAAAGGAAAGAATTGGAGGAAATGAAAAATGGCGAAGAGCAAGAAGCTAACGTTTAATATGATCGCGACTGATATGGAGAAGCCTGAGGTTGTGCATATGGAGATACAGGGCAAAAATAAGGTGCACGCGTTTGACGTAAAGAAGATGCTGACCATGCAGGAGTCTGTGTCGTTCGTGGATGACGTGTATAACCTGTGCGTCAATGTTGACAATGGTGTGTACCGTGCGGATCTCCTTGATTTTGCGATGAGGGTATTCACGCTTGTTTATTATGCGGGCATTTCCGCGCCTGAAAATCTTGAGGCTGCGCAGATCGTAATCTACATCACCAGCATTTATGATGATGTGCTGGCCGTGATTTGCCCGGATCAGTACAAGGCACTTTATCGCGCTGTTCTGGATAAGATCGGTTTTGCCAAACGTATGATGTGCGCGACTCAGTCCTCCAGACTTGGAGATCTCATCATGAAGATGGACGCGGTGCTGTCTGATGGAAATAAGGCGATGGAGACCATTACAAGCCCTGACTTCCTGGAGAAGATGAACGGCATTCTGGAGCTTGCGAATGAGCAGCAGGATGATGCGGGCGTGGTTAATGAAGAACCAGAGAACGTGGTAGCGCTCTTTGGCAACGAAACAACCGATGACGAGTAATGGATAGCGGAGGTGTAGGATGGCTAAGGCAAAGAAAGTGACGTTTAGCATGCTTGAAAAGCATGTGGATGATATCCCGATGAGGGAGTTCGTTATTGAGGACGGGGTTGCGTTGCAGGTTAAGCACGTCCTTGGATTTAAGGAGGCGATGGATTTTGTTAGAGCAGCCTCTGAGGAGTGTTTTGATAAGAATGGGAATTACATGCCTGAGGTTGTTGAATTCATCATCAGGATGAACACGCTGATCTATTACGCGGGATTGCCCGCGCCAACAAATTATGAGAAGGCGTATCGCGCCGTAATGCTATGGGACGGATACGAGGAATTGATGGACTACATCAATAGTGAACAGTATGATGGTCTTACTGCGGCTATTTACGCCAGGATTGCGTATATCAGAAACACGGTGATTCAGACGAAGACAAGTCAGGTCAACGAGATCATTATGCGTTTGAACGATGCGTTGGGCGTTACTGATGCTGGTGACGGAGGATCGGGCGATGAATGATGTTGAGGGTTATTTGAGTAGTGACCAGGTTATGAAGGTAGGACTGCGAGGATACAAGGAGAGCACGAAGGTCAACTGGCACGGTGTGATCATTGACGTGGACTATTTTCTGACCATTGAAGAGGAGGGATTGATCATTGGGTCAATCCTTAATTGTTGTGCGCGTGAAGATGAAGCCGGCGACGAATACATAGAGCCGCAGCTGGTGGATCAGGCGATCCGAACACATATCATTGCTGCATATGCGCATGTTGCCATTCCAAATGATCTGGAGAAGCAGCACAGATTGGTGTACTGCAGCGATCTGTACGACGTGGTGCTGAAAAATGCTAACCAGGCACAGATCAATAATATTATAGCTGTTGTGAAGAGTTATATGTGAATAAGGAGGTGGGCTCTTGGACGGCATGATGGAATACTTCCACAAATATGTACAGGAAACGCTTAAGACTATCCATGTCGATGCACAGAAAACTGCCGAGGACGCTCACAAAGAGGTCGTTCAAGAGCTTATCCCCGAATTTGCCAAAGAAATAAAGAAGATATATGCTGAGCGAGACGTTGAAGGGTTTGGTTCTGGCGCAGTTGCCGAGTGGTATGGTGCATATAAGCCCAGGCAGTACCATCGCAAAGAAAGCCTGTACAACCTTATGGAGATTGACGAAGATGCGGCGAACATGAGAGTTGGATGGGGTTTTTCTGATGCCAATATGACCAAGGACAGAAAGGGTGGAAGCCTGTTTGAAAAAGTGTTCGTTCAGGGATGGCATGGTGGATCTCCAGACCCGGATACCGGTGAAATGATTTATCCGTTTGGTCATCTTCCTGCTGTACAGACGGAATCCGCATTGAGTATCTTTAACAGGATGGAAGTGGAAGTTGAACAAAATTACAGGGATAAAATCGTGGAATTAACTCAGCAAAGATTTGCACAGAAATGGCATGAACTGCATGGATAGCGGAGGTGATGTAGATGGCCAAGAAAAACGGTATTTCGGGCAGTGCAGATTTTAGTACTCAAATAAATGTTGCACTTAATGTGGATGGAGCGGCCATGGCTGCTGCCGAGGCTTCCATACAGAAATTCCAAAAAGCTATTGTTGATTTGGGTAACACTATGTCAGCGATGGCCAGGGGAAACGATATAAATAAATACTGGAACACCTATGCTTCTAGCATTGAGGGAGTCAGTGAAGCATATAAACGCTTTACTCGCGCATGGGGTGAAGCGGATCGCGCTACTGCTGCCTCGGATTTTATTAAAAGTCTCCACTCTTTCAAAGCGCTTGGAAACGATACCACTGTATTTTTGGAAAAATACGGCGAAGGGTTCAGAGAAGCAGCGCATGAGGCCAGTGGACTAGCAAAGAGTACCGTCGAAGCATTTTCAATTACTAATCTTAAATCTGCATTCGAGTCCTTTGACAGAATGAAAGAAATGGGCTTGGAACTCGAAGATGTATTTGACAAACTGAATTCAAAAGATACGAATGAGCTACAGCGATCACTAGATATTCTGTCTACTAAGTTTGCTAAGGCGCAGGAAGACTTAAGGCAAGCCAGAGAAGAACTGCAAGGCTTTGAGAGTGGTGCTGGTATTGACGTCCTAAATGATAAGATTGAGCAGCTTGAAAGCAAACTAAGCTACCTGGTCGATACCATGAAGGAAGAGTTTAGAGATTTCCTGTCAGCCAACAATTTTGCCGGCCACGATTTGTATGAAGAAGGTCGCTTCCATGATTACTTTGAGTCTATCGAGGAAGGTTACACTACAGCGAAGGAAGCAATCGCTGGTTTCAAACAGGAGTACGACTACCTGTTAAAGGAAAATGCAGAGAATTCTTCTGGTATGAGAAGCGTCGGGCGGGAAATTGATGAAAATGCTGAAGCGTTGATTCGCCATGGAGAAGCGCTCTCGAACATAGCGTCGCAAAGTGAAACCGTTAATGACGTGATTGAGAATCTTGCCGAACTTGCCAACAGAAGCGGCGAGGCAGGAGAAGGAATAAATAACATTTATGATTCCATAACGAATGTGGTAAGCGGCTTGAGCAACCTTAATTCTCTCAGTGAGGACAAGGTTATTGGCATTTCAAACATGCTTTCGCAAATTGCCAGGCTTGGTAATGCGCAGGGGACTGGTAATAGTGTTAAGAATATTGCAGCCGCTCTTAATTCGTTGAGCGGAATAGGAAACGTAAGCAATCTTGCTATATTGTCCAGTTTGGACTTTACTGGATTTAAGAGTTTCGAGGGGCTGAAGGTCAGCAAGGCAGCGCTTACAAATCTGGCGACCTATTTACCACCAATTTCAAATGTTAATGTTGCAGTGCTTGAGCGGCTTGCCGGCATAGATTGGAGTAAGCTGAAAACGCTTCGTGTTAATTCGAATGCGATTGAGGAGCTCAAAAAGTTTACAGATACAGCGAGTGGGGAAACCGGCGCTGAAAACGCTGCGACTGGTGTTGGCAGCATTGAAGAGAAGGCGAAAAATGCTGAGAGTGCCCTAAAAGGAATCAATGATACGGTAACTGGCATTCGGGATTCTTTCGTCAACCTCAAGGAAGCCGTAGTTGAGTCACTGAATTTTGATAAGCCTACACGGGATATACAAAGCCTCAGGGACGAAGTGGCCAAGCTTTCAACTAACATTGATGCGATGACGACCAGCTATGAGCGTATGCAGCGCGTCAGGCTGTCCGCAGAACAGAAGGCAAATGTTGCTGGTGAGGCGAGTATCCTTGACAGCGAGAAGCGTGCTGCCAAGAAAGCTTATGACGCTTTGCTCGGTGGAAATTATGATCCTGCTGTCGTTGCAGAACTGACGGCTAGGTACCGTGAATTCGTCAGCGCGATTTCTGATGTTGAAGCCAAGCATAAGACGCTGGGCGCACAGGGTCAGGAAGTCATTTCTATGATTACAGCTCAGGGTGCGGCGTTCCGTAATGATGTGGCTGCACTTGGTGAACTTGCCAAAGAGTCACAGGAGGCAGAGGCGGCGCAGGAAAAGCTTGCCGGTGCTGCGAAGAAGCAAGAGGATCAGCTGAAAGCCAATAATCTGAAGGAATACGTCAAAGACCTGGCTTCCATCAGAAAAGAAGTCAATTCGATGCAGAATGACCTGATGGCGCTGGTCAATTCTGGTGGCAAGTATGAAGGACTTGAGCAGGCGATCGAGGATTCTTTGAGGCTTGACAGACTTCTGACTGACAAGGAGCAGCGTTCGAAGCTTGGGCAGACTGGCAGCCTGGATTACCTCCGCAAGCAAGTTGCGGTGTTGAAGGAAAACACCGACGGTATGATGGCTTTGGCTAAAGCTGAGGCAGAGGCTGCTGATGAAGCAAAGAAGCTGGAGAAAACCAATGCAGCGGAAAGCATGAAGAAAATGCTTTCTGAGCTCAATAAGATACAGACCGAAGCAAAGAATGGTCTTTCGTCTCTTTCAGACAGCAAGTACGACGAAGAAGCGGTGCTTGGGATCCGCCAGCACTATCAGGAACTTGTTGATAAGATAGCGGAGTACCGCACAGGTCAGAAGGAAGTTACTGAGGACGTCGTTACAAGCCTGCGGAGCGAGGCAAACGCGATACAGGATTCGATTGACGCTCTGAAGCGGAAGACTTCGGCTGCCCAGGAGAGCGCTCGTGCAGAACAGACTGGCGCGAAACAGACAGAGTTAAGCGCTCGGAGAGAAGCTACGCTTCTGAAGCAGGCGGAGGGATTGCGCGGACGAATTTCTACATACATACAAGGCAACACGAAAGCCTATTCGATGTATGGAGAACAGCTCAATCGGCTATTGAGTGAGCTGAATCAGAATGCGTCAATTACACCTGAGAAACTTTCTCAGATTGCAACTGAGTTCGCTAAAATACAAAACGCAGCGAAGCTTGCTGGTGCAACCGGCAAGACTTTTTTTGATTCTCTGAAAGATATTTGGAAGCGTTATAGCGGTTGGACACTCATTACAAAGGCAATGATGGCCGTGCTGAACACGTTTAAGAAAATGATCAGTAACGTCAAAGAGCTTGACGCGGCTATGACGGAGCTGAAGAAGGTTACGGATCTGACGGCCGCGGGCTATCAGCGATTCTTCAACACAGCCGCTAAAACTGCGAAGGAAATTGGCGCGACGATCACTGATACAATTAACGCGACGGCAGATTTTGCCAGGCTTGGATACGGTGTAGAAGAGGCCGCCTCGCTTGCGAAGGCCGCACTTGTCTACAAAAACGTCGGGGATGGCATAAACAGTATAAATGATGCGTCGGAATCGCTGATCTCCACGCTTAAGGCGTTTGGTGATGAAGCGTATGATGCGATGCAGATCGTTGATATGTTCAATGAAGTGGGTAAATTGTTGCCCATGCCCGTGGTAACACGGTGTCTGGTAGTGTGCTATATCGGTCAAAACAGTGTTGGGTTGTGCGCGTAGCGAGCGCCACTGAGAGACCGAGGAAAGACTTTTGCTTGACAATAATATATTGATGTTGTATAATTCAGATTGAGTAAATGGTAGTGTAGGACGAGAGTATTGTGGATAATTATCACGACTATAGAGATTTCGAACAGCTGAGCTTGTCAGAAAGTGACACTACAGTTCTTAATAATCTCTATGCTCATTCGGTCGCCGATGATGTGGAATACGGGGCGGTTATTATAGCCAATAATTGTGTACGCGAGTTCACAGATGGTTTAAGGGACCGTGTTAGCATCCCCAATGATATTCCTAGTGGGCAATCGTTACGACTTTTCCATAGCCACACTATTGATACACCTCTATCGCCAAGCGATATGGCATTCCTGTCATTTCCTGATATTGACGAGGTTTGCGTTACAACCAGGAGTAGATCGGTCTTTCGAGTATTAGTAAATGGCGGAATAAAACCGGACTATAATGAGTATACTGAGAAAACGTATGCTATGGATGACGAGGCCAATTTCGCATTAATGAGAAGACCAGATTTCTGGGACTGGGAATATGATATAAGGAATTATATGGCGACGAGGGAACAAATGTTTTTAACAGCGCGTCTATTTAAATGGAGATTGGAGGGAGGAAGAATATGAAAAAGGAATTATTCAATGTGAATATGAGTAGTGCTGAGGCACGTAAAGTCCTCTTCACCTCCGTGAACGGTAAATCCATGCAGGAGATTGAAGAAATCAAAAAGCAGTATTCTTCAGTATCCAAGATTATCCGGAAGCGTGAGTTAATGCAGAACCGTGGGTGGATGACAAATCAATAGTCACGATAATGTCAAGTAATAAGAATCCGTAGAGACTGTAATGGCCGGCGCAGTGATGCGCCGGCCTTCGCACACCCCCGATTAACGGGTGAAGATCCAGTCCGACCTCACGTATAAACCAAATAAGCGTGAGAGGCAAGCAGAAATGACTTGCCACATAGCTTTGATGGCTATGATTAACAAAAACCGAACAGTTTCGCAATAAGTAGTACCGGCGTGGGCGAAGCACTTTTGCGCTCTGCGGCTGCTTTGGCTGGTGCTGGGAATACGCTTGAAGAGAGCATTGGCTTGATTACTGCGACGAATGCGATCATTCAGAATCCTGAGTCTGTTGGTACGTCGATGAAAACCATGACCATGTACCTAAGAGCGGCCAAAACAGAACTGGAAGACGCAGGCGAGTCGAGCGAAGGATGCGCTGAATCAGTATCAAAACTGAAGGGAGAGCTGCAGGCACTCACCGGTGTTGATATTATGAAGAACGCCGACGAATTTAAATCGACATACCAGATTGTCAAAGAGATTTCTGAGGTATGGGGCGATTTGAGCGACGTGTCGCGAGCGAATGTTACCAATTTGCTTGGCGGTAAGAGAAATGCAAACGTCATTCAGGCGTTGATGACGAATTTCCAGGATGCAGAGAAAGCTGCTGAAACAGCTGCGAATTCTATGGGATCCGCTTTTTTAGAGAATCAGAAATATCTTGATAGCATCCAGGGTAAATTGGATGTGTTTCAGGCTAAGTTTGAGGATCTGTCAAATACCGTTATCAACAGCAGCATCGTAAAGTTTCTCATTGATGTTGGCGGTGGACTGCTTGATGTGCTGAATACATTGGGCAAGATTCATTTATTGCTGCCGGCCATTGCACTTGCGGTCAACGCTATTGTTGGTGTTGGCCTAACAAAAGACGTCCAAAAGATCGTTAATGGCGTAGTCGCGAGTCTCGCGGTGCCAGGTGTTGATTCCAGCAAGATTATCAGCGACATGACGGTTGCTGTCTCTGGACTTTCAGCAAGTCAGCAGGCGCTCGCAAAGACGATGATAGATAATGTAGGTGCTGCACATTTGTTGGATGATGCTTATGTAACACAGATAACGAAATCGCTGGAGCTTACTTCCGCGAACGCCGGCCTTGCAGCGTCATCAAAGGGCGTGTCGGTTGGGTTGAAGGCTATTTGGTCATCAATCCCGATGATTGGCAAAGTAGGTCTGGTGATTTCTGGGGTAATCGCTTTGTTGCAGATAGTGATTCCGCAGTTGACCAAGGCGCATGATGAAGCGATCGAGGCGGCCAACAATATATCGTCAGCATTTAATGACGCTCAGAATTCTTTTACCAAGAATACGAAGTCCATTGATAACCTGAGAGGCAGGTTCTATGAGCTGTCCAAGGGTGTCGATGAGAATGGGAATAATATAAGTCTCACCGCTGATGAGTATTCGGAGTTTTTGGGTATCATCGACCAGCTCGTTGATATCTCACCAAGAATTGTCACTGCGTACGACGAGCAGGGTAACAAGGTGATGAACTATAAGGAAGCGTTGAGGCAGGCTGCGGATGAACAGGAGCGCCTTAACAGGGCGGCACACGAGCAGTACATCGCTGGCGGTAAGGATCTTATCAAGGGCAACATGACCAAATACAGCGACTCAAGCACCCAGTTTTACTTTCAATCTCGGAACCTGCAAGACGTTTTCGATCGTATTGTCTATAGCAAATGGTCTGAAGGCGGGTATGAGCAAGCACTCGCTCTTTATGATGTACTGAAAAACGATCTGGAAATAATCCGTGATATATCCCAGGAAGATTGGATAATGCAGGGCGAATTCTTGCCAACTCAGGACACCGAGGCGATGATAAAGCTGTACGAGCAGCAAGATGTACTGCTGAATTCATTAAGACGTAGCGGCGTATATACTGAAGAGGAGATCGGCGAAATCAAGCGCGCAGTATACGATCTTGCTGGCGTATATTCTGAAATGAGATCAGAGGAGCAGGAAGTCGTCTCGTACATGATGGAGAGCTTTAAGGATGAGGATTGGTATGAAGGTCTACCTGTCTCAGCTTTGAATGCTCTGCGAGATGGGCTCGCTGAGGTAATTGATCTTTCTGATGAGTATAAGACAGCGCAGGACTTTATCAACGACGCAAACGCGTACGGTGCGGAATTTGCACAGACTTTTTCTGGTGACATCTTCCAGAATATAGTAAAAACAGGCGAGGCGCTGAAAGACGTTGATAAGTCTACGACTGATGGTGAACAGGCGATAGCGGACTATATCGACCTTGTTAATCGTTTCGTTGTTACACTCGGCAACCTTGGTACGTCTGGTGGGACACTTGCTTCCGTGAGTGCGTACTTGATGTCATTCACAAATAATGTTAAGAGTGGTACGCCTGCAATCGAGGAAGAGACGTTAAGTGTAACTAGCCTTTCGGATATGCTAAAGCATTTGAGCGACTCATACTCCATTCTGGCAAAAGTCAGAGAGGAAATGGGCGCTAATGGCGGAATCAGCAATGATACATTGTCATCCATGATTTCTGCATTATCCGATGGCGAAGACATCAATAAATACATCAGTGTAGAAAATGGCCTGTTAAAGGTGAATATAGAAGCGTGGGAAGCAAGGTCTGTCGCAAAAACAGAGGACAGCATTAGTATCATGCAGCAAGAGAATGATGCGCTAATGCGTGAAAATGAATTGCTTACCCAAAGTGCTGAATGGGGACAGACTCAGCTTTACGAACAATACGATAAAAACGCTGAGAAGATAAGGGAAAACTCACAGCAGATACTCATCTACCGAGCCGCTCTTGACGCTGCTTCAACGAGCACTGATGATGCTACAGAAAAGGTGCAAACTCTTTCAGACGCCTTCACGCTCCTGAACTCTGCTTATTCGTTTGCCGAGAAAACAGGCGGTGGCCAGGTTGACGCGATCAAAAACGCGATGGAACTGGTTGACGAGCTTGTGAAGGCCAACCCGGAGGGCGAGATACAAAGCTGGGTTGATCTCATAGAGAACTTTAACGCTGAAACCGGCGAGATTACCTGGAAGACTGAATACGTTGAGGAATACACAGAGGCGCTGTTCAGCAACTCTGAAGCAGTCGCCAAGCTGGAGGAACAGTTCCCGGGCATCACAAGCTGGTTGATAGATTGGTCGAATAACGCAGAAGAGGCAGCTAAACAGACTTTCACTTTGAGTGATGCATTCTCCGCGGTTCAGAGCGTATCTGACTTCCTGACCGAACTCGCCAACGGTGAGTCTGACATAACCCAGCAGATCAGTGACGCTCAGTCCATGGCGGAGCAGCTGAACAAGCTGAACGCAGATATGGAAGGCTGGACCGATGTAGACTGGTCGTATTTTGCGTCCGGCTTTGGGGCGGACGGGATCAACTGGAATACGGAAGCTATGCGTGAGCTTTCTGATGCAATTGTTGATGCACAGTTTGCAAACAATGAATTCGTACAGTCGCATCCGGGACTCCTGCAATCTTTGAAGGATCAGGCTGCTGCTGTGTTTGAACTCAAGGACAGCTATGCCGGCTTCTCTGAGGCTATCAAACAGTACAATGATTCACAGGACGTGCTGCTGAAAGCGCAGCAGGAAATGGCGAATGGCGGTCTGAGTGCTGACACCATTTCTTCCATTGAAGGTATGCTGGAAGAGCATGAGAAACTTACGGACTATCTCTATGTGGAGAACAATGCGGTTAAGCTGAACGCAGAAGCGTGGGAAAAACGTCAGCAGTCTGTTGCTAATAGTGATATTAAGATCCTTGAGGCGCGTAAAGCTGCTCTTGTAGAAGAATTGCATGAAGCCAATGAGGACTACAAGGCGATGCTTAGTGCCGGAGATGTCGATGGTGCTTTAGGGCAACTGAGCGTGATAGATGGTATCGTAGAAAAGATAGGCGAAGTTGTAAGCCAGATTGATATTTATAAGGCAGCCTGGAAAGACGCGACCACAGAGACCACCACCGAACTACTCGACTTTAGTAACGCACTCAGTTTTGTAAAGACGGGAGCCAGTTTCCTGACAAGTATGGCTGGCGGTACCGACATTCTGTCCGGACTTGAGTCCGTAAAGCAGCTTGTTGGCGCGTACAACGATTTGACTGATGCCGGTGTTGATTGGCATGCCATAATTACCGGCATAGATGCAGAAACAGGCAACCTTACGTATAACAATGAGCGCGTTAGAGAGATGATCAATGGCATCATAGACGGCATGGCGGATGCTGAGGGCTTCTCAGCTGAGGTCAGAGCGGAAATGCATGAGTATATTGAGACTGTTGTTCAGGAGAAGTCTGCGTTTGAAGAATTGCAGGATGCGATGAACGGCGTATCCAGCGCCTCAAGCCTGATTTCAACAGCTCAGAACGAATTGACGCAGAGTGGCACCAATTCGCTTGACACCTTGTCGCAGTTGATGAACCTGTTTGGCGAAGACTGGGCATCATACGTTGATTTCGACGAAGGCATCAACATAAAGATTGACGCAATCAGACAGCACTATGTCGATTCAATCAACGCGATGAAGGATGTTTCACCTGAGCTGCGGGAAGAACTGATAAAGGCGTTGGACGTTGAGGTCGAGGAACAGACGCTTGCCGATAAGATCAGCAAACTGATCAGCGACTCCAACACTGTCAGTTCCGCAAAGGCTGGCTATGGCAGCCAGATCACGTATGAGCAGTATCAACAGCTCACGGAGATCAGCAAGGAGTATGCCTACGCGGTAGAATTCAGCAATGGTATTCTTACACTCAATAAACAGAAGTTTGACGAGGTTACGGAATCTATTCTGCAGACAAATCTGGCACAGATTGAGGCTGAGAAACAAGCGATCCTGACCAGCGACCGTTATCAGGAGCTCGCGAGCAGGGTTGGAGAACTCAATGCCGAAGAACAAGCTGAGTTTGACAAGCTGAATGCAGACGCCATGGCATTTGAGGTTCTGGAGGGTCAGATTAAGAATGCCACTGCTGCCTATCAGAAGTTCCTGGCTGCAAGTGACAATGCCAATAGTGATCAGTATGATGCAGCTACGAAGGCCGCTGAGGTGATTCGTAACACACTCTACAATACCGAGAGCGAAATCTATGGCATGGTTGGCCGTGAGCAGTTTACCGAGGCAGTACACTTCCTTATTGACCCAGAGATTGAGATAAACACACAGGAGTTTGACGAAGCGTTTAAGCGTGTTGAACGCTACCTGAAGGAAGGTGGCGAAGGCGTACAGAATTTCCTGGACGATCTGCAATCACATGGCTTTATTGATGAAAACAATGCACTGACTGGTGACGTTGAAGAGATGGCCAAGGAGTTGGGTATCCAGGTTGATTACATCTATGCTCTGTTTGACCAGCTCAATCAGTATCTCACTGAGGAAAATAAGGTCAGGATGCAGAATGGCGAGATTCTGAATGCTGATGAGCTGAAGAAGGGTGCAGATGCGCTCAACGAGGCAGCAGATGCTGCTGAAGGCGCAACTGGCGCAATGAACGACACAAGCGACCAGGCCGACGATGTGCAGTCCAACTTGGAGAATGTCGCGACTCAAGTGAGTGACCTATCCGACCAGATTGATAATTTGTCAGACAAGAAGGTCTCAGTCGATCTTTCTCCTACAGAAAAGGCATTCGGTCGCATATCTTCGGTCGTGACGCAGCTTATGACGAAACTTGATAACATGGCCAAGAAGGTCATTGATATCAAAGTGAATTATAATGCTGGTTCCATACCTAGACTGAGCGGTGTAGCTGGTGTTTCTGGTTACAGCGCAGCTCCTGGAACACTCGGAGCACCGGGTGGACGTACTTTGGTTGGAGAGCTCGGACGTGAGATAGTTGTCGACCCGAGGACAAACACGTGGTATACCGTTGGTGACGGCGGCGCTGAATTTGTCAGTCTGCCTGCTGGAGCATTGGTGTTCAATGCAGAGCAGACAAAGCGGTTGTTCGCTGCTGGCAGGATCCCCGGACGCGCTGGTGACGCAATGCTGTCAGGTAACGCTGCTGCGTCAATTAGAGCTGAGACTGGCAATGTTGGCGGCATAAAAGCATCAAGTGGTAACGTGAGTATTACTACGGCGAAATCTAGTAAGTCAAGCAGTAGTAAGAGCAAATCGTCGTCAAAATCCAAGAGCAAAAGCAAGAAGAAGGTTTCAACCGCTTCGCTCGACGATTTGCTCAAGGCGTATGAGGCGCTTAACGCTGAAACAGAACATCTGATTGAGCATCAGAACGAGCTGTATGACCAGTCTGAACGAAATTATGATTTCAGCAGCATGAATGACGCTCTAACAGAGCAGGCCAGGCTGTATAGGAAGATCATGGATGACAGTCAGGCCGGCATCAATGAAATGCTGAAGAACGGTGCGAAGGATACGGACGAGCAGCTCCAGAAGATGGAGAAGTCATACTGGAACGCTGCAAACAGTTTCCAGGAGACGCTCAACAAGATCAACGATCTGTATGTTGACGCGCTGAACGACCATATTGACGACATGCAGTCGGCGTTTGACACTCTGGTAAAGGCGGCAGACGAGTACAACGAGAATGGCACCATTACGGTGGACACATTCCAGTCGCTGTTGTCCAACGGCATTGAGTATCTTGACGTTCTCGATCTTGTGGACGGAAAGTACGTCGTCAATACGGATCGTGTAAACGAGCTGATTGCGGCTGAGAAGGAACAGCTCGCCATAGAATCGGCGATGAGCTATATGGATCGCGTGAGACAGGCGTTGACCGATGGAAACACCGGTGCGCTGGAAAAACTGTTGACCGCGAACATGGATCTCGTGAAGACCAAGCGCGAACTGATTGACACATCTCTTGAAGAGCTGAAGACTCTCGGGCTGACCGATGAGCAGTTTGAGCGGCTTTCTGGCAATATCAACAAGATTTTCGAGATCGGCCAGCATGTCGTGTCTGATATTGGCGCGAAGGTTGAAGAGGAAATTGAGACAATCACAGACCGTATTGAAAAACTGAATGACCAACTGGATAAGATGCAGACCTCGTATGGTGATATCTCCGAAGCGCTGAAAGCCTACAATGAAAACGGAGAAATCACGTTGGATATGTTCCAGTCAATGCTGTCAAATGGCATTGAATATATGAGGGTTCTGGATTATATTGACGGCAAGTACGTCGTTAATACAGAACGCGTTCAGGAATTGGTCAAGGCGCAGAAGGAACAGCTTGCTGTTGAATCGGCACTGAACTATATAGATCAGGTCAGACAGGCTCTGACCGATGGTAACACAGAATCTCTGGAACGACTGATAGATGTTACTGGTGATTACGCTTCTGTGTCACGTGACGTGATCTGGACTGCGATGGGTCAGGTCAAGGCTCTTGGCCTTACCGACGACCAGACTCAGAAAATGTTTGACAACGTGTACGCGATGTTGGATGCTGCGGATCGCGTGATTACAGATCTATCCAAAGAGACAAAGGAAGCTAAGGAAGAGGCTGAAGAAGCTGAAGAGGAAGCTGTGGATCTTAGCGCTGTGCTTGATGATCTTCAGTCTGCCTATAGCACGCTAAACAAGGTCGCAGAGGAATACAATGAGAATGGCGTCATCACCGTTGACACGTTCCAGTCGTTGCTTTCTGGCGGGCTGCAGTATTTGAGCGTACTGGATCTGATAGATGGAAAGTACGTTGTCAATACGGAACGGATGCAGGAGCTGCTTACCGCAGAGCGTGAGCAGCTTATGGTCGATACGGCGCTGAACTATCTGTCAGAGATCAAACAATCTCTGATTGATGGAAACACAGAGAAGCTGCAGTCACTGATTGACGCAAATGACGCTGTGGCGAGTTCGTCACGCGCTGCTGTACGTGCTGCTCTTGAAGAGCTGAGAGCGTACGGTTTGACCGAAGACCAGGTTGAAGCACTTTCTGGCCGCCTTGAGATGCTGTTCGATGTTACGGATAAGACCGTATTTGAGCTGGAAAAGGTGGAGGAAGAAGCCGAGGAGGTCGTTGACATCCTGAAGCTGCTCAACGACAGCATTGACGGAATCCAGTCGGCGTTTGATGATCTGCAGAGTGCCATTACGGAATACAATGAATACGGTGAAATAACCATTGATACATTCCAGAAGCTGGCACAGAACGGCCTTCAGTACATGGCGATGCTTGACGAGCAAAACGGCGCGTATTACCTGAATACCGACGCTGTTGAGGCGATGATCGCTGCTGAGAAGGAGCAGCTTGCCGTTGAGACAGCGATGAATTACATCAAACAGGTCAAGACGGCTGCTGAAAGCGGCGATGCGGCTACGCTCGCCATCCTCACAGGAATCACCAATCAGTTCACCAACGCTACCTGGGGCGCGGTTGCCGCAGAGGCAGCTTTGTTGTCCACGATGGGACTGACGCCTGACCAGCTTGGCGCTGTGTTTAGCAACATTGCAAAATTCCAGAATATCTCCAGGGCAACGGGCGGACATATCACGCGGTATAAGCGTGCGTCGTCTGATGTGGCAAAGTCTTCGTCCAGCACTGCCGATCATTTCAAGGATCAGCAGGATGCGATGGAGGATATCATTGGCTTAGTCCAAGAACTTATCAAGTATGAGACAAAGCAGAAGATCCAGGCGATTGAGGATGAGATAGCTGCATACCAGGAGATCATCAATCTCAAGAAAGAATCCCTCCGTAGCAGCAAGGATGAGGACGATTACCAGAAGAATATTGCCAAGAAGACCAAGGAGATCGCACGCGTCCAGGCGAAGATCGATCAGCTGTCTCTGGACAACAGCCGTGAGGCTCGCGCAGAGCGCAACAAGCTGATTGAAGAACTGAACCAGATGCAGGAGGAACTTGGCGAGATTCAGGTGGATCATTCCATTGACGCACAGGAGGACGCGCTGGACAAGCTGGCCAAGGAGTACGACGAGAGCCGTCAGGGCGAGATCAAGTCCTTGGAGGACAGTATTTCTTCCACTGAAAAATTGTATCAGCTTGCAATTCAGCGCATTGACACCCAGTGGGACACGCTGTTCCAGGACATTATTAAATGGAACTATGATGCCGGCACCCGTATAGAGGAGGACATCGTAAAGGCGTGGGAGCTTGCAACCCAGGCGGTTCAGGATTATGGCTCATGGGTTGATGCATACTCCAATGTTACACTGAACGTCAATACTTCCAGTGGTGGTTCTGGCGGCAGTTATGACAGCGGGTATGACGACTGGGATTACGGCGGGATTGATATAAGCGACTTCGGCGATAGCGAGGATGATTTCTCAAAGCAGCTTGAAGCCGAACTTGAAAAGCTGAAGAAACAGCAAGAGGAGGCAGAAGCTGCCAAGAAGCTTGCCGAAGAAGCTAAGAAAGTTGAAGACGCGAAGCAAAAAGCAGCCGATGCCGAAGCAGAGCTCAAGAAAGCACAAGATGCAAAGGAGAAGGCAGAAGCCGAGCGGAAAGCAGCCGAGGCTGCCGCAGATCAAAGAGCTGCCGAGGAAGCTCGGAAGAAAGCTGAAGAAGAACAGAAGGCTGCAGATGAAGCGCGTAAGCGTGCGGAAGCCGCAGCTGCTGTTCAGCGGGCGGCTGAAGAAGCGCAGAGAAAAGCAGAACAGGAAGCTGCTGACGCTGCCGCCAGAAAAGCCGCCGAGGAAGCAGAGCGTAAACGTAAAGAAGAAGAAGCAGCGCAGGCAGCAGCCAAGCAAAACCAGGCGTCATCACAGACCGTTCAACCGCAGGCTGAGGAGCAGGTGAATGCTGTGACCATCAAGAGCGGCCATTATTATATGTATGCTACCAACAAGAATAGGAAAGCCGAGAATCGTTTGAAGAGCGGTGGCAAAGAAGTCAAGGCTTATGCCGGCGATTACTACGAGATCATCGGAGAGGATGGCAAATGGTATAAGGTTAAGCTTGACAGCAGCATAAATGGCGGTGTTGGCTATATTGGCAAATATGATGTCAGCAGTGGAAAGGCTTTGACCAAGACGTCCATGGTTGCACGCAGTCTTATCAAGAAGTACCATACTGGTGGTGTCGTTGGCGATGATGATTTTGGTGATGATGAGGTTCTTGCTGTCCTCCAGAAGGGCGAACTTGTCCTGACGAAGAAAATGAAACAGGGCGTGTACCAGATCGTGGACTTCGCCAAAGAACTGTCCAAGCGCCTTGGCGTTGCGATTGGTTCTGTCAGCTCTGTGCCGCGATTCAGCACATCCCTGCCGGAACTGGCTGCCGCTACCGGTGGTGTGAGCGGAAATCAGATCATATTCAACCCTGCCATCAGTGTTTCAATTGAAGGTGCTGGAAGTCTGGATGCTCAGACGGCCAATATGTACGGCCAGCAGATTGCTGACGTGGCTATTGACAGGATGTACAACACATTCCAGCAGCGTGGACTTGGAGGAATATTTGGAACAAAACTGAAGAAATGAAAACTGCCCGCGTGAAATATCGCGGGCAGATTATAAAGAAGGAGGTGAGCGTCTAAATTGGTTGTAGAGTTTTCAAAATTGAATTTGAGCGAACGCCCATTGCTGACAGTGACAAATGCCAGTGGCGTTACGCTTGGCGTTATCGCGTGTCCAACTGACCTGACCTTTGGTCTGAAATACAATGAGACTTCAACGATGAATTTCACGGTCCCGTACATGATCGACGGAGAAGTTGTACCAATTTATGAAAAACTTGCCAGTCGCCAGGTCATATCATTTCCAGGCATTGGGCAGTTCATCATTGTGAATCCTTCAGAGGTTGACGACGGCATCCAGCGATACATGAACTGCGAAGCGTATTCACTTGAGTATGAATTCACCTACAAGAAAATCACAATCCAGAATGGGACTTATAAGTTCTGGGATGAAACTTCGCCGGATGAGACCGTGCTTGGAATGATCATGGAACTGATGCCGTCGTGGTCGGTACGCACCGTTCCGAGCTCTATAGCGAATAAGTACCGCACCTTCGAAATTGAGAATGAGAATCTGTACAACTTTATGAAGGGCACTCTCCAGCTTACCTACGAGTGCATTTTTGAGTTTGACACAGTGAATCGGACGGTGAGCGTGCGCGATACACAGGGATCCCCGGTGAGCAAGCCTGTGTTCCTGTCTAACAAGAACCTGGTCAGTGAACTGGAGATTTCTGAAAACACCGAAGACATTGTTACCAGGCTGGATGTGAACGGCGCTGAGGGCGTGGACATTCGCGACGTTAATCCGACCGGTACAAACAGGATGATTGACCTCAGCCATTATATGACGGAGGATAATTTTACGCCTGAGCTGATTGCAAAATACAACGTGTGGAAGCAACATTGCGAGGACGTGAGTGAGGAGTATTTCAACCTGTCTGTGCAGTATGCGCTGAAAGTGTCTCAGCTGACGACTGAACAGGCGAAGCTGGCTGATTACAAGGAAATCCTTGACACCTATACTACGCTTCAGGGCGTGTCGGCACAGGCTGCCGCGCAGAGCATTAAAGGCGCGAAAGAGGCGTTGGTGAAATACACAAATCTGGTCGCTGATGCCGCAGAAGAAATGGCGCGAAAGCAGACGGCTGTCGATGCCATTGACGCGGAGCGTGAACAGCTCTTTGCAAGAATCACGGAAATGGTGAATGATTGCAGGTTTGATACAATCTATGATTCTGAGACGGGGGAGAGCTCAGACCGCTTTACCGCTGAGGAATATAAAATGCTTGACCGCTATATCATTGACGGCGAGATTGAAGACAGCACGTTCGTGGTGGAAGAAGTTGAGTCGTATGACAGCCAGGATCAGAGCGCAAATTTTGATTCCCTCGTAATTGGTATCACTGGAGCAGAGGTTACGGCGTACGCGGAAGACCTGTATATGATCAGAGGCGGCAAAATGACGATGGTCGCTGACGGTTCATATGCGGACATTGTTACAGCAGTCATTGACTGGAAGGATGACGATACGTTTATTGCAACCGCGCATTTGAGCAAGGGCAAGATCGCCGGCTCAACTATTGATGAGGGCTGCATTACTTTCACAGGCCACGGTTCAGCCATATCATCGACTGAGACAACGGTGGACATGACCGTGACGGATGCGTACAGGTACTTCACATATACGCCCAGCGAATTCCAGCGCAGGAGTGTTGCGTGGGAGCTGTACAACTACGGCAAGGACGTCCTTTCCAAGCTGTGCAGGCCGAGCTATACGTTCAACGTAAGTAGCGCAAATTTCCTGGCGCTTGAGGACTTTGTTTCATTTAAGAATAAGTTGGAATTGGGGCAGGGGGTCTACCTCGATACAGCCATGGACGGAGTGCTGGAACCGATCTGCATTGGTGTTTCGTTTGAATGGTTCAAACCTGCTTCGTTGCAGCTTGAGTTCAGCGACAGCTATGTGAGCGGTGACAAGACGTTCCGGCTTGTGGATCTGCTCGAGAAGAGCATCACGATGGGCAAGACCGTGGACAGTTCGAAGTACGCATACTCTGCGTTCATTGACAGTGGTGCGAGCTCAAACCTGCGCAGTCTGCAAGAATCAGCACTTGACGTTTCCAAGAATGCCATCATGTCCTCAAGTGGGCAGACGATCACTTGGGATGGATCGGGCATGAGGTTCAGAAAACGGACGGGTAGTGTGACGGTGCAGTACGACTCTGGCAACACGGATAAAACCCCGGAGGAAATAGCGGCTGATGCTGCCTACGCTGATCAGTACGTCGGGGATATTGCCGGCGGCACAGTCGGCGATGACTCTGAGTACGACAACGAACAGATCTGGATAAACAACAACAGCATCGTCATGACAGCGGATGGCTGGCAGACGGCTGAGATGGCCATCGGCAAATTCTACGATTCAACGCTCGGTGAGTGCTGGGGTATTGCGGCACCTAAGATCGTCGGCACATTAATCGCCGGCAGCTCGCTCATCATCCAGAGTGAAAAGAAGGATGGTGGGATCGCTGAGTTTATCGTTGATGAGGATGGGTGCAGGCTATACAATAGCTTTATGACGATCGCAAATAGTACACGCGAAATCTTGTTGAACCCTGATATTGGCATTGCCATTGGCACGCCGGGGATTTACACCGTCGACGAAGAGACGGGTGATATGGTCTTTGACACAGACCACGCAAATTTCTGGGTTGACGAAGACGGAAACGTGTATTTGCGGGGTGCTATTACGGCGACGGCATTGACGATTGTTGGGAGCGATTCCTCTGAGACGTCGATGGATGACTATCTGTCGAATGCTCTCAGTAATTATGACGACGGGAACAGCGTTAATGAGGCATTGGCACAACTGCAAAACATCCTGAACTCTGCGGGTGGTGACATTGATCAGATCAGCGGTTTGATCAACGAGCTGAACAATGAATTGCAGGCGACGTCCAGTCAGGCGACACATATTTTCTATGGGAACGACGATAAATCGACGGCGAACGTCGGAGATATCTGGTATGATACCGCGAATGGGTATGTTTACAGGTTCGTGGATTACTGGACGGAGCTACACAATCAGAACACAAAAGACTGGTTTGACGCCATAGCCAACGAGGATGCGATTGCTGACGAGAAGATAGCAGTTGTGCGCGGTGAAAATGAGCCGTCCAGTAAATCCGTAGGTGATATTTGGGACGACGGCGAAGCTACCACCCCTAAAGTGTGGGACGGTCAGAGCTGGTCAGATTCGGTAGACAGGTGCTTCGAGGAATTCATTGCTGCGATGACGGACTATTCTTCTGACATCATAAAGATGTACATAGATAAAACAAGTCCGGATGATGCTGAAGATGGCGACGTTTGGTATGATACGTCTGCAAAAGTCTTGAAGGTTATCAGTTCTCCGTATGCTTTGATAGAAAACAAGGCTCTTGCGCTTATACTGAAATACGTTGATAGAGATATGTTTGAACAAAACGGTGTTTCAACGCGGCGGTTTTACGTTATGCCAACAAGACCTTCAAGCTATTTGGGTTCGATTTGGATTGATCCAGAAGATGTGGGATCGCTGTCAAGGGTTGTAACTTTTAGCAGAGCAAGATATTGGGACTCCATAGATGAGGAGTATAAATACTATAATCCAGCATGGAGGGGTATACTATCAGCAAGTGATGAGTTGGCAAATGCATACAGGAGTATGACTGTAGAGGAAAGAACCGAAGTGGATGAGTCTGTCAGTGATCTTGTTACGCTGTTTGGCTCTGGTATGAATATCGTTTATTACGTGAATAATATTAACTCCGATGAGAGTGATAGTATTCCTGACGGCAGTATTGTGTGCGAGTGGAGCAATATTGGTGAGGATCGCATATATCGAAAACTCAGTAAATGGCAGGAAAACTCCGATGAAGGCGTGGCGAATACAGCAAATGTCATCCGTGCGAACATGGATACGTCAAGAGGGTATGTAAATGTTTATCCCAGATCTCAGCAACCGTCTTCTGCGAGCAATGGAGACGTCGTGTACGATACAGGCGATGATAGCTTGTATATTTGGATCAATGGCGAGTTTGTAAAGCAGTATGGCAGGGTGGCAGACGATCTGTCTTACATCAGAAATGTCATCACGGAAACTGGCGCGACGGTGTATTACTGCGATTCCGACCCGAAACAGGGCAATACTCTGGTCATAGGGGATATTTGGTACAATATAAGCAATAAACGCGTGAAAAGATATGACAGGGAGAACGATTGGCAGGATATCACATCATCAGTTCAGTCTGAGGCTATTGGAGCGGCAACGCAGGCAAAGAGCGCGGCGGATAATGTTGCGAACGGAAGCAGCGGTATGTCGTTTACGATAGGCAATAACTCAAGCGCAATCGTGCAGATAAACAGCAATGTGGGCTTTAAGGCTGCGACGGATGACGGAGCATATTTCCAGGTCGGTCGAGTTGAGGTGCTTGACGAGTACCATACGACCACATATGAGTACCGAATGGGATTCTATGAATCCAACGGTGACCCACTGTTTTACTATAGCGATGGCAAGATGCGTTTTCCTGGTGAAGATCGTATCAGCCTTGGTTTGTTGGACGGCAATGGCTTGTCCGCAGGTGATAACACAGATGGGTGTGCCCCTGGGTGCGGATATTATATGGAAAATGGACATCGTGTATTTGTCGCTGTGAATGTAAAGTCTACATCACGGATCTCTGCGCCTGCAAGGGTTAATTCCGCGCCCATTCCGAGCGCGTATCGGCCAC
>Ga0326514_10000104_pt1 | contig 50190 bp, 30 predicted proteins | sample 3_2548_0518_D_FD_203653 | JGI IMG/M metagenome (GOLD analysis project Ga0326514, IMG submission 203653) | Bovine rumen microbial communities from UC Davis, California, United States - 3_2548_0518 | ecosystem: Host-associated > Mammals > Digestive system > Stomach > Rumen | place: USA... | reverse complement strand
TCCACAACTACGCCAAGCAACAGGCTGGTCCTGGCGCAAGCGAAGAGAAGATCATGGAAGAGGTGAAGAAGGAGATGTTCCTCAACGTGGAACTGCAAGGCAAGCACCGCAACCGTCGTACCGGCTCGGGCGGTATGCTCCTCGGCAAGGTCGAGAAGATCGGTGATGCCCTGAAAGGCAAGATCGACCTGAAGGAAGGCGACCGCATCGCCACCCTCGTCAGCCTCTCGCTGACCCCGCTCCGCATCGACGAGATCCTCGCCATCCGTCCCGATGTTGACCAAGTCGACATCAAGGGTAAGGCCATCCTGTTCGAAAGCGGCATCTATGCCAAGATCCCGACCGACATGCCCGAGAAACTTGCTTTGAGTGCCTTAGACGTGGCTGGTGCTCCCGCCCAGACCGCCAAGTTGTGCCAATATGGCCAGACCGTCGTCATCCTCGGCGCCGGTGGTAAGAGCGGTATGCTCTGCTGCTACGAAGCCAAGAAGCGCGTCGGCGTCACGGGTAAGGTGATCGGTATCGCCAACAGCCCCAAGTCGACCCAGCGTATCAAGGACCTCGGCTTCTGCGACATCGTGGAAAGCGCTGCCGGCATGACTCCCGTCCAGGTTTACGAACTCGTCGAGCGTCTGACTAACGGCAAGATGGCCGATGTGACCATCAACTGCGTCAATGTGCCCGACCAAGAAATGACCGCCGTGCTCTGCACGAAGGACGACGGTATCGTCTACTTCTTCTCGATGGCCACCAGCTTCACCAAGGCTTCTCTCGGTGCCGAAGGTATCGGTAGCGACGTGAACATGATCATGGGTAACGGCTACACCAAGGGTCACGCCGAATTCACCCTGCAGGAACTCCGCGAAAGCCCCGAGCTGAGGAAGATCTTTGAGGAATTGTATGCATAATCAGCTATAAGCAGTAAGCTGTAAGCAATAAGCCCACCGGCACGTTGCTTACAGCTTATGGCTTACGGCTTAAAGCTGAAAAAAATGGCAGAATCAAGAAGAAAACAATTGTTCCCGAATGTCACTGACGCTGAATGGAATGACTGGAAATGGCAGGTGAAGAACCGCATCGAGACCCTTGAGGACTTGAAGAAATACGTGAAGTTGACCGCCGAGGAGGAAGAAGGCGTAAGAAAGACCCTCTCGACCCTCCGCATGGCCATCACTCCTTATTATTTGAGCCTCATCGACCCGAACGACCCGCATGACCCCGTCCGCCGTCAGTGCATTCCCACCGGATTGGAAACCCATCAGTCAGCCGCCGACCTGCTCGACCCGCTGCATGAGGATGAAGACTCACCGACCCCCGGCTTGACGCACCGTTATCCGGACCGCGTGCTGTTCCTCATCACCGACATGTGCTCCATGTACTGCCGTCACTGCACACGCCGTCGTTTTGCTGGCCAGACCGACAACGAATGCGGTCCCGACCGTATCGAGAAAGCCCTCGAATACATCGAGAAGACCGAGAGCGTCCGCGATGTGTTGCTCTCCGGTGGCGATGCCCTCATGGTGAGCGACAAGAAACTGGAATACATCATCTCGCGCTTGCGCCAAATCCCGCATGTGGAGATTGTCCGCTTGGGCACCCGCACCCCCGTGGTCTGCCCGCAGCGTATCACTCCCGAACTGTGCGACATGTTGAAGAAGTACCATCCCGTGTGGATCAACACGCACTTCAACCACCCGAACGAGGTGACCGCCGAGTCGCGTCGTGCTTGCGAGATGCTGGCCAACGCTGGTATCCCGTTGGGCAACCAGAGCGTTTTGCTCCGTGGCGTCAACGACTGCGTCCATGTGATGAAGAACCTCGTCCACGAACTTGTCAAGATGCGCGTGCGCCCGTACTACATCTACCAGTGCGACCTCTCGATGGGTCTGGAGCATTTCCGCACGCCCGTCTCGAAGGGTATCGAGATCATCGAAGGCCTCCGTGGCCACACCAGTGGCTTCTGCATCCCGACTTTCGTCGTCGATGCTCCCGGTGGCGGCGGCAAGACTCCGGTCATGCCCCAGTATGTCATCTCGCAAGCCCCTGGCAAGGTGGTGCTGCGCAACTTCGAAGGCGTCATCACGACCTACACCGAGCCGACCGAGTACCACAGCGAGTGCAACTGTCCTGAATGCCAGGCTGCGCGCGCCAAGGAACAAGTCGGTTCCGACAAGGCTGTTGACGGAGTGATTTCATTGCTCGAAGGCGAGAGAATGAACATCGAGCCTAAGGTTTTGAAGAGACATGAGCGTAACGAGAACAGATAATTAATTAAGGTGCAACTGTAGAGGCGCGATTTGGTCGCGTCTCTACAATTTGCCACCGTGAAGCAGAATATGGGTTATTATAGAGCCAACATATTAAAAGAGAATAAATTAGCATCGGGTTCAGTTATTAAGGATTGTTTAATAACTGACACCCTAAAGAGGAATGTAGGCTTTTATAGTGACAATATGCTGAAAGAAAGCGTGTTGGCATCAGATTCAGTTGTAAAGAATTTCTTTATAACTGCCGAGAGAATCTCTGTAGTTCACAAAGAAGGAAAAATGCTAGTATGTAAGGAATCTTTACCAACTGCTTCAACTTGTACAAAAATTGCACAAGTTCAAAAGGATGGTATATTTAAAAAAGTCCGACATCGTTGGACTTATTCAAATGGTAGTCGAAGTTCTTTTGGCAGTGAAAATGATAGTCAAAGTGAAGAACAATACGATAATTAATTAGGAATGGAGAAAGGCGAAATCATACTTTATCAACCTGACAACACCATTGAGTTGGAGGTGCGCATCGAAGCCGAAACCGTTTGGCTGAATCGGCAACAGATGGCTCTGCTCTTCAATCGCGATGTCAAAACTATTGGAAAACACATCAACAACGCGCTCGCAGAAGAATTACAAGGTTTTCCAACTGTCGCAAAATTTGCGACAGTTCAAAAGGAAGGAGAGAGAGTGGTTACGCGAAATGTGGAATACTACAGTTTAGATATGGTACTTTCCGTGGGCTACCGTGTGAAATCACAAAGAGGTATTGAGTTTCGCCAATGGGCCAACAAAGTGCTGAAAGATTATCTTTTGCGGGGATATGCAGTCAATCAGCGCATTGAACGGCTTGAGCAGCGGGTAAGCAAGACCGAAGAGAAGATAGACCTCTTTGTCCGTACTTCATTGCCACCCGTTGAAGGTGTTTTCTATGACGGCCAAATCTTTGATGCCCATGTCTTTGCCTCCAATCTGATAAAGTCGGCGAAAAGCAGTATCGTTCTGATTGACAACTATGTTGATGAGTCTGTCTTGACGACACTCTCAAAACGCGAAAACAATGTATCGGCAAAAATTGTCACTAAAAGTATCTCCGACCAGTTCCAATTGGACTTGAACCGCCACAACAGCCAATATCCAAAAATCGATGTGGAAGAAAGGACCGACATCCACGATAGATTTCTGATTATCGACGATACGGTTTATCATATCGGTGCTTCTTTAAAGGATTTGGGAAAGAAACTATTCGCTTTCTCAAAACTTGGGATTTCACCCGAGGTTATTCAAAGTGATAGAAAAAGTGGGAAACAACACAGCAATGCAAAAACTAAAAACTAACAGGATATGAAAACGCTTTTTATTATATTAGCCTCTGTTTTTATGATTTTAGGTATATTGTATCTCGCAGGAAAAGGAGATTGGCTTTTTTCTAAAAAGGAAAAAGAAAAATATAACATTAAGCGGCAGCGGCTTGTTTGTGGCATATTTCTGATTTTAATGGCTGCTTGTTTTCTATTCATGTTATATGATTCTCTGTATGGGATTATAATACTATGCATGATTAATAGTGTCGTGCTTATACTTAACTGTTTTTGGACAAAGGATGAAAATTCATGGTTAAGGAAGAAAGATTCTGACTTCTAAATTCTAAACAAAATGTCCTTCATCGACGACATATTGAACTACGACAGCCTGTCCATCGTCGGGTTGCAGAAGAACACGGGGAAGACCGTCAGTCTGAACTATGTGCTCGACCGCCTGCCCGTCGAGAGAAAGCGCATTGCCGTGACTTCAATAGGCATTGATGGAGAGACCACCGACCAGGTGACGCGCACCCAGAAGCCGGAGATTTACCTGCGCCAAGGCATGTATTTCGGCACCTCCGAGATGCACTACCGCCAAAAACGCATTGTCTCCGAACTTATCGATGTGAGCGATGAAAACACCTCATTAGGTCGTGTGGTGACGGCTAAAGCCTTGACAGGGGGCAAGATCCTCCTGTCGGGGCCTTCGTCATCGAGCGGACTGAAACGCTGGATGAAGGACATGCACCGCGTGGGCATCGAACTCGTCATCATCGACGGGGCCTTGTCGCGCATGAGCCTCGCTTCGCCCGCCGTGAGCCAGAGCATGATATTAGCCACAGGCGCCGCGTATTCAACCAACATGAACACGCTGGTGCAACAGACCGCCTTCGTGGTGGACCTGATCAAGATTCCGCTGACGGAGGAGGCCAACCTGAAACTGCTGATGCCCATCGAGAAAGGCGTGTGGTATATCGACGACGAAGGCGCGTTGCACGAGTTGAGCCACGTCTCCTCGCTGTCGCAAGACTTCCGCTTCGAGGGCATGGACCGCTGCAAGACCCTCTATGTGGCCGGCGCCTTGGTGGACGGCTTCCTCGAGAAGGTGAGGAAGAACCCGAAACTGAAGACCTGCGAACTGGTGGTGCGCGACTTCACCAAGATCTTCGTCAGTCCGCAGCAGTACCGACTGTTCTTGAAGGCAGGCGGCATGATCCGCGTGCTGCAAAAGAGCAAACTCATCGCCGTGACGGTGAACCCGACCTCGCCCTTGGGCGTGACCTTGGACTCCGACACGTTGTGCAACAGACTTTCGGAAGCGATACAACTTCCGGTGTATGATTTAATGAAAAAGGAATGCAATTGAAAGACCACATAGAATCGCCCTGCGCCCTGCGTTACGTGTTCGAGCAGCTTGAACTTCAAGCGGGCTACACCCGCCGTTGGATGCTCGACATGCCGATGATGCGGACAGGGGAGGAGATTGCCCAATCGTATGAGGTGCTGCGGCAGTTCGTGCGTTTCGTGGAAGAGGTCGATACACCTTATATTAATACGCTCCAGTTCCGCCTACAGGGACTGAAGGACATCCGCACGACTATCAAGAACCTCGGACAGCAGGCCGTCTTGGATGACATCGAACTTTTCGAGGTGAAGCATCTGGCCATCCTCGCTGTCGATGTGGCGGAGCGGATGAAAGCCCACGGCTTGGACCAAGCCATCGCCGTGCCTGACCTGAACGAGGTCATCACCATCCTCGACCCCGACGGGCTGAAGATGGCGACCTTCTATGTTTATGACTCCTACTGCCAGGAACTGCGTGACCTGCGTGCGCAGATGCGCCAGAATCCCAGCCGACAAGAGGAACTCTTGGCCGAGTGCGCCGAGATTGAAGAAGGTGTGCGGAGGGATTTGAGCAAGCAGTTGGTTCCTTTTGCGAAGGCTTTGGAGGAAGCCCAAATCGCGATGGCGAAGATTGATATGAACCTCGCCAAAGCCTTGCAGATAAAGCAGGTGGGACTTTGCTTCCCAACGATTTCGAAGGATGACATCAGCCGTTACGAGGCGATGTTCCATCCGCAGGTGAAGGACGCTCTGGCACAGCGCAAGCGCGCATTCCAGCCGGTGAGCCTCACCTTTGGGCAGAAGCCCACATTGATCACAGGCGCCAACATGGGTGGCAAGACCGTGGTCTTGAAGACCTTGACGCTGTGCCAGTACCTGTTCCAATACGGGTTCGGCATTCCGGCTCAATCGGCCGACATCGCCGTCAAGGATGAGGTTTTCTTCTGCATTGGCGACGAGCAGTCCATCGAGAAGGGGCTGTCGTCGTTTGCCGCAGAGATGAAGAACATCGATGCCGTCATCAAGGCATCGCGCGAAAACAGAAAGATAGTGGCGTTGATTGACGAGCCGGCACGCACCACCAATCCCACCGAGGGCACCGCTTTGGTGTCGGCCTTGGTGAAGGTGTTGAGGGGCGACAATGTGAGCCTCGTCATGACCACGCATTACGATATAGAGCCGACCGATGCCCGTTGCCTCCGTGTGAAGGGCTTCGATAACGGCGCAATGAACTACGAACTCGTCGAGGTTCAAGACGGCGAAGTGCCGCACGAGGCGCTGAACATCGCCGAGAGTTTAGGGATTGATAAGGAGTGGATTGAGACGGCGAGGAAGATTTTAAACCCCTCGAATTCGAGGGGGTTAGATAGGGGGGCGAATTCGACCCCTTTGGGTGTTAAAAGTTAGTTATATAAGCAAACAATTTATTAAATATTATTAATTATAAAATAGGAAAATATTTGAATAACAATAAGTTATAATTGCGAATACACTGTGTTCGCAATTGAGAGAAAAGAAAGATTGAGCAATGGCTAAAAAAGAACTCATAGTAAGCAAGGATAATCAGGTTGTGGTTTGTCAGCAGTCCGAGGCCTTTTTCTTGGAGATAAGGAGAATCATCGAGGAGGCTCGCAATAATGCGGTGCGTAGCGTTGATTATTGCCGAGTGCAAATGTATTGGAACATTGGAAGGCGCATTGTTGAGGAGGAGCAACAAGGAAAGGATAGGGCAGAGTATGGTGCATATATTATCAAGAATTTGGCCAACAATTTGGAGCCAGAATATGGCAGCGGATTCAGCAAAAGGCAACTTGAATTAAGTCGCCAATTTTATCGCACCTACCCAATTGCGAATACACTGTATTCGCAATTGAATTGGTCTCAGTATAAACTACTTATCGCTATTCCAGATGCTGATAAGCGAGAGTATTATCAGTTGGAAGCCGTGAACAATTGTTGGACAAAACGAGAATTGGAAAGACAAATCAATTCAATGCTGTATGAGCGTTTGTTGTTGAGCAACGACAAGGAAAGCGTCTTGGCTGTGGCACGCAAACAACGCATTCCGCAAAGCCCGCGTGAGATTATCAAAGACCCGATGGTGCTTGAGTTTTTGGGCTTGGAGAAGAAGGCGAAATATTATGAAGAAGACTTGGAGTCAGCGTTGATAACGCATTTGCAGAACTTTATGCTCGAAATAGGGAATGGTTTCGCGTTTGTGGCGCGACAGAAACGGATTTTGATTGAAGACGACGAGTTCTTTATTGATTTGGTGTTCTATAACAGGCTGTTGCGCTGCTTTGTCTTGTTTGAATTGAAGACCGACAAACTGACGCATCAGGATTTGGGGCAGTTGCAGATGTATGTCAATTACTATGACCGTGTGGAGAAACTTTCCGAGGAAAACCCGACCATTGGCATTTTGCTTTGCACCCAAAAGAATGACACGGTGGTGAAAATGTCGCTGCCTGAAAATAACTCGACGATACTTGCATCGCAATATACACTATATTTGCCGACGGAAGCGCAACTGAAAAAGGAAGTGGAAGAAGTGAGAAACTTAATTGAAGGAGGAAAAAAGTAATGGCGAGGATTGTAACATATATTAATGAACGGTTTTTAATTATACCAAATTCGGTACAATTAGAAATCCCCTCGAATTCGAGGGGTTTAGACAGGGGGTCGAATTCGACCCCCTGCAATGGCAACATCCGCGACTATGCGAATATCAACCAACTGATTTGCCTCTCGAATATGGAAAACCTAAATGCGGTCTTTATTAATAAAGGTATGCCGCAACACGATAGACTGATTGAACTGAACAAAATCGCCATCCAGCAGATGAAGGTGCTGGAGGGCGTGGAAGAAAGGAGGATGCTGAAATGAATAGCTTAAGAAAACTTGTATTTACTTTGGTGATGCTCTTAACATTGTCATTAAATGCACAAAATGACGATGTAATAAGATTTTTGGGAATTCCCGTTGATGGCAGCAAAGAAGAAATGATTATAAAACTAAAACAAAAGGGATATACTTATGACTATGTAAATGATATGTTTAATGGCGAATTCAATGGTAGTAAAATTACGGGTACAATTCAAACATACCATAACAAAGTATACGCTATTCGTTTTACCTACGATGTTCTCCCTGGTTTTAGTAAATCGGTTGTAATAAGCAAGTTTAATTCATTGGTAAACCAATACGATTTAAGTGATAAATATATATCATATCTCAGATTTGACAAAACATTGCATAATATAGAATCATATAGAATTGATCCCAATGAAAATATTGGGGATGAGATGAGAAGAGGACGATTATATAAAGCTCAATATCGATATAAACAAGGAAAACAACTATCTGATACAACAGGCCTATTTCAATACAAGATTGAAGTATATAAAACAATTCACAACGTTGCAACTTCTCGAGGAGTAAGTGTTGAAACATATAATGATATCGATGATGATGCAATTAAGGCAATGTTTATTATGAACAAATTAGAACAAGATGTAGTTGGCTTTTTTATTACTAATGGTACTAATCCAGGTACATTTAATATAGTGTTTGATTATTATAATAGGCGTAACGCACCAAATGGAGAAGACTTATAATATAACGAACAATAAATCAATTATTTAAACAACATAAACGAATAATATGGAAAGTAAATTAGGACTTGATTTTAAGAAAGTGGAGTATGCCAGAGGGCTGGCGAAGAACATCGCTGACGATGTGCAGGCCTTCTGCGAGCAATACACCACGGTGGCCGTGGAGCGCACCCTCGCCCGACTGATGGGCATCGACGGGGTGGACGAAAGCGATGTGCCGCTGCCCAATGTGGTGGTGGACGCCATCAAGGACAAGGGCGTGCTCGGCGAGGGCATCCTGTTCTTCATCGCCAACGCCATGATCCAGACGGGCCTCAACCCGCAACAAATCGCCGAGAAGGTGGCCAAAGGCGAACTCGACATCACCAAGGTGGTGACGCGCGACCAGAAACAGATTGCCGCCACGCTGCAACCCGTCATCGACGAGAGCCTGACGCGCATCCGCACCCGCCGCGCCCGCCGCGAGCATTACCTCGAAACCATCGGCGAAGGCCCCAAGCCATACCTTTATATTATTGTGGCCACGGGTAACATCTACGAGGATGTGGTGCAAGCCCAGGCCGGTGCCCGTCAGGGAGCCGACATCATTGCCGTGATCCGCACCACGGGTCAGAGCCTCTTGGACTATGTGCCTTACGGCGCCACCACCGAGGGCTTCGGAGGCACCTTCGCCACACAGGAGAACTTCCGCATCATGCGTAAGGCCCTCGACGAAGTGGGCGAGGAGGTAGGCCGTTACATCCGCCTCTGTAACTACTGCTCGGGTCTCTGCATGCCCGAAATCGCCATCATGGGCGCTTTCGAAGGCCTCGACGTCATGCTGAACGATGCCCTCTACGGCATCCTGTTCCGCGACATCAACATGCAGCGCACCCTCATCGACCAATACATGAGCCGTATCATCAACGGCTTTGCGGGCGTCATCATCAACACGGGTGAGGACAACTACCTGACCACCGCCGATGCCGTGGAAGCCGCCCATACCGTGTTGGCCTCCGACCTCATCAACGAGCAATTGGCCAAGATCGCCGGTCTGCCCGAAGAGCAGATGGGCTTGGGTCACGCCTTCGAGATGGACCCGATGCTCGAGAACGGCTTCCTCATGGAACTCGCGCAGGCACAGATGACCCGCGAGATCTTCCCCAACGCGCCGCTGAAATACATGCCGCCCACCAAGTTCATGACGGGCAACATCTTCCGTGGCCACATACAAGACGCGCTGTTCAACATCATCGGCATCTGGACGCACCAAGGCCTGCAACTGTTGGGTATGCCCACCGAGGCCATCCACACGCCGTTCATGAGCGACCGTTACCTCTCCATCGAGAACGCCCGCTACATCTTCAACAACATGAAGGACATCGGCGAGGAGATGGAGTTCAAGGAGGGTGGCATCTGCCGTCAACGCGCCCACCTGGTGCTCGACAACACCATCAAGCTGCTTGAGGAACTCGTCAAGGAAGGCCTGTTCACCGCCTTGGAGAAAGGTATCTTCGGCGACGTGAAACGCCCGAAGAACGGCGGCAAGGGCTTGGCTGGCGTGACGCTGAAGAGCGAGAATTATCTGAATCCGTTTGTTGAACTAATGAAAGGGAAGAAATAATGAGCGAAGGATTATATTCAATGGAGGCCAAGGATTACGACAAAACCTTAGACCTCACCAAGATAAAGCCCTACGGCGACACCATGAACGACGGCAAGATGCAGTTGAGCTTCACCTTGCCCGTGCCTTGCGGCGCAGAAGCCATCGAAGCGGCCAAACTGCTGCTGAAGAAGATGGGACTGGAAAACCCCAGCGTGGTGTATTACAGGGAACTGACGCCCGGTTTCACCTTCGTGAACTGCTACGGCAGTTGCACCCACACGGTGGACTATTCGACCATCTACGTGCCGAAGGTGGAATCAAACACGATGGACATGTACGAGACCGACAAGTACATCAAGGAGAACATCGGACGCAAGATCGTCATCGTCGGCGCCTCGACGGGAACCGACGCCCACACCGTGGGTATCGACGCCATCATGAACATGAAGGGCTATGCCGGTCACTACGGCTTGGAGCGCTACGAGATGATCGAGGCCTACAACCTCGGCTCGCAGGTGCCCAACGAGGAATTCATCGCCAAGGGCATCGAACTCCACGCCGACGCGCTGCTCGTCTCGCAGACCGTGACGCAAAAGGACGTCCACATCCACAACATGACCAACTTCATCGAGTTGATGGAGGCCGAGGGCCTGCGCGACAAGATGATCTGCTGCTGTGGTGGCGCCCGTATTACCCACGAATTAGCCAAGGAACTCGGTTTCGACGCTGGCTTCGGCATGAATACGTATGCTGACGATGTGGCTTCATTTGTGGTTCAAGAAATGGTGAAACGTGGAATGAAATAATTTGCAAAGTAACCAAAAAAATGTGTAGTTTTGCAAAGTCAAACTTTATAAATCAACGCAAAATGTAAAGTTGTACTTTATAAATCAACACATAAAATTGTAGTTAAGAATATGTATAACAGGGTTTTACAATTCGATGTAATTGAAGAAGACAGCGTTTTCTTGTTTGGCGCACGCCAAACGGGGAAAAGCACGCTTCTGCAACAGCGTTTCCCGAACGCCATGTATATCGATTTGCTGAAATCCGAAATCTACGAGCGTTATCGCCGTGCCCCGCAATTGCTGAGGACAGATGTCGGTTTGTTGCCTAAGGATCGTGTCATTATCATAGACGAAGTGCAGAAAATACCTGCTTTGTTGGATGAGGTGCATTGGCTCATGGTCAACGAAGAAAGACGTTTTGTCCTCAGCGGTTCAAGCGCAAGGAAACTGAAACGCGGCGGGGCAAATATGCTCGGCGGTCGTGCCGTCAGTATGCGGCTGTTTCCGTTGGTCAGTGCTGAAATTCCTGATTTCGACCTTGTTAAGGCTTGCAATCATGGTTTGTTGCCTCGTCATTACGAAATCAAGGAACCAAATCGACGTTTGAAATCGTATGTGGGCGATTATCTTCGTGAAGAAATCTCTGCGGAGGCCTTGGTGCGCAATCTTGCCGTTTTCAGCCGTTTCCTTGAAATTGCTGCATTCTGTGATGGAGAGATGTTGAATTACAACAACATAGCCTCCGATTGCGGTGTGAGTGCCCCGACAATTAAGGAGTATTTCTCCATTTTGGAGGAAACCTATATCGGATACACGATACCGCCGTTCACAAAGACCAAAAAACGGACAGCCCTGCAAACGCGCAAGTTCTATTTGTTTGACGTTGGCATCGCGAATTACCTGCAAAAGCGGACTTTCATGCAGCCCGAAAGCACTGATTTCGGGAAAGCCTTTGAGCATCTCATTTTTCAGGAAGTCATAGCCTATCTATCTTATTCCGAGAAAGATAAGGAACTTTATTATTGGCGCACAACACGCGGTTATGAAGTGGATATGATTTTGGGAGAAGGTGAGGTGGCCATTGAAATCAAGTCGTCACGTGAGATTGTTTCGCGTCACACGAAGGGCTTGAAGGCATTCAAAGAGGACTTCCCGGAGGCGCGGCTTATCATTGTATCTCTTGAAGATCAGCCGCGCTTGGTGAATGAGGTCGAAGTTTACCCTGCAATGCAATTTCTGAAAATGCTATGGAATGATGTAATTGTTTAATCAGAAAAAGTATACAAATGAAGGAATTAGAGTTATTTAAGCATAATTTGCGCTTTCAAAGTTGGGGTGAATTGTACTTGGGCTGCAAAGCAAATTGGATTACACCAAAAGATGTGATGGCTTTTTGCGAAAACAAAAAAGTTAAACCTGCCACTGACGAGGACTATACAGCCCTTTATTTGGCATTAGATGACTCTAATTATCAGTTCCTTGAACAGATAAAAGCATTATTGTTGAAAAACGAGGGTGTTGCCATTTCAAAGAATGAAGACGAATTGAGAGATTATATTTTCAATTACATACCATCCAAGTATTTCAAGATTTGGGAACTGGAGTATTTGTTGGAAGCCATTAGTTTGCCTATCAGTGTAAGTGACAAATTACACGAAGTTGCCTCGTTGTTTGATAAGATGAATTATCCTGAAGAATGGAAACCGTTTTTGTATTACCAACAACTGTTTGAAAAAGGCAATATGTTGGATGAGAACACCTTATATCAAAACTTGATTGATTATATTGAAGAACAGAAAGAAAATTACAAATCTTAAATCTTAAATCTTTAAATTATTAGTTATGGACAAAAATGAAATGAGAGAAGTGATCGCCAAGCGAGCAGCCAAAGAGTTGCACGACGGCGATGTTGTCAATCTGGGTATTGGCATTCCGACTTTGATCCCCAACTACCTTCCTGAAGGTGTCACCGTGACCCTCCAGACCGAGAACGGTGCCATGGGCATGGGCCCGACCCCCGAAGAAGGCAAGGAAGACAAGAACCTCATCAACGCTGGCGGTGGCGCCATCACGCTGCTGCCCGGTGCATGCACCTTCGACTCGGCCACTTCGTTCGCCATCATCCGTGGCGGCCATGTGAACGTGTCGTTCCTCGGTGCTCTGCAAGTGGATGAAAAGGGCAACCTCGCCAATTGGATTATCCCTGGCAAGATGGCTCCCGGTATGGGCGGTGCTATGGACCTCGTGGTCGGTGCCAAGCGCGTCATCCTTACCATGGAACACACCCAGAAGGGTGCTCCCAAGATTCTGAAGGAGTGCACGCTGCCCCTGACCGCTGCCGGACAGGTGAACATGATCATCACCGAGATGGGTGTCATGGACATCACTCCCGAAGGCATCGTGGTGCGCGAAATCCACCCCGAGTTCACCTTCGAGCAGATGCAAGCAGCTACCGAGGCCAAGCTCATCCTTGACCCCAATTGCAAACCCATGGACATCTAATCCCTACAGAGATGGACTACAGTTTCTTGAAGATTGAGCAGCACGACCTGATTACCGTCATGAAAGTGTCGGCACCCAAGTCGTTGAACGCGCTCAACTCGACAGTCCTGAAGGAAATCGACGACTTCGTGAGCAACCTCGACACGAAGCAGACGCGTGTCCTCATCATCACGGGCGACGGCGAGAAGGCCTTCGTGGCCGGTGCCGACATTTCGGAGATGGTGCATCTCTATGAGAAGGAAGGCTACGAGTTCAGCAAACTCGGTGCCATCGCGTTCCGCAAGATCGAGACGCTGCCGATACCCGTCATCGCTGCCGTCAACGGCTTCTGCCTCGGCGGTGGCTGCGAGTTGGCTATGGCTTGCGACTTCCGCTATGCCTCGTCGAAGGCCAAGTTCGGTCAGCCCGAAGTGGGACTGGGCATCACGCCCGGTTTCAGCGGCACCTACCGTCTGGCTAAACTCATCGGACAAGGCTACGCCAAGGAGATGATTTATACGGGCAAGGCCATCCGCGCCGACGAAGCCCTGCGCATCGGCTTGGTGAACGCCGTCTATGAGCCGGAGGAACTGATGGACAAGGTGATGGAGACCGCCCAGAAGATGGTCACCAATGCGCCTTTGGCCATCGCTTACGCCAAACAGTGCATCAACGAGAGTTACGACCTGATTGCCGCCGACGCCATCGAGTTGGAGAACACCGCCTTCGGCAAGTGCTTCGCCACCGAGGACCAGAAGGAAGGCATGACGGCGTTTCTGGAGAAGAGGCCTGCGAAGTTTGTAGGGAAATGATGTTAGACTACGAGACACGAGACGCGGGACGAAAAAAGTCCCGTGTCCCGCGTCCCAAAGTCATTGGAATTGCTGTCAATAAGGAATAATTCATAATGAACGAAACAACCATAAAAAAAGCATTGCGGAAGGGCGAAAGGGTTACGCTGGAGTGCAAGAAAGCGATGGCAGAAGTCCCAAGGTCGCTTTGGGAGACTTACTCTGCCTTTGCCAACACTTTGGGTGGCTTGATTCTGCTCGGTGTGGATGAGCATAGCAATGAAACTAATGTGGCCAAACGTTATGAGATTGTCGGTGTGACGGATGCCCAGAAAATCTTGACCGATTTCTGGAACACCATCAACAGCGACAAGGTGAATGTGAATATCCTTACCGACAGCGATGTGGAAGTAATAAACATTAGCGGCAAGCAGATTGTCTGCATCCACGTGCCTATGGCCGACTGGAGGGCAAAACCCATATACTTGAACGGCAACGTGTATAAAGGGACTTTCAGGCGCAACCACGAGGGCGATTACCACTGCACCGAGGACCAAGTGAAAGCGATGATACGCGACTCCAACACCGAAGGCAACGATGGCATTCTGATAGAGTATTATGGTATGGATGACATCGACCCGAATTCGCTGCGCCAATATCGCACCGAGTTCAGGCAGGAGAACAGCACACACATTTGGAATCGGGACGACGACAAGACATTCTTGCGGAATCTTGGTGGCTATATCGAAGACCGCAAGACAGGCAAGGAAGGCTTGACGTTGGCAGGTTTGATGATGTTTGGCAAAGGGTTGGCGATTAGGGACAGGTTTGCCAACTTCAGAATGGACTATTTGGATATGAGCCATCTTTTGGCAGGCGAACGTTACCACGACCGACTGACCTACGATGGCCTGTGGGAGAATAACTTGTATCAATTCTTCCGCATCGTGTCGCCGAAGGTGCAGTTTGATTTGCCGAGGCCATTTAAGTTAGAAAAAGGTGGCCGCCGGAACGATGACACGCCGCAACACGAAGCGGTACGCGAGGCCTTCACCAACGCCATCATCCACTGCGACTTGTTGATGGATGCAGGCATTTTGAGGGTAGAAAAACACGACGACCGCCTTTGCTTCCGCAATCCCGGTTTGCTGAAACTGCCCGTGGAGACCATCTATCGGGGCGGCAATTCCAAGGCTCGCAACCCGAAAATTCAGAATATGTTGCGGATGATAGGCTTCGGTGAAAATGTCGGCTCTGGTTTCCCAAAGATTGTCGCTGCTTGGAAACAGACGAATTGGGGCGAACCGCAACTGCTGAACAAACTTGATGTGGACGAAGTGGAATTGGTGTTGCCTGTGCCTGTAACCGAGTCAGAGGAACCTGAAGAGGTGTCTGTAAACTCATCTGACAGGGTGTCTAAAGAATGGTCTAATTGGCCTAATGATTGGTCTAAAGGGTTATCTAATGAGTTATCTAAAGGGTTATCTAATGAGTTATCTAATGGGTTATCTAATACTACTATCAATATTTTCAAAATGATAGTTGCCGATAATCATATCAGCCGAGAAGTGTTAGCGAAAAAAGCAGGAATTTCCGTTGTATCAGTGCATAAACATATCAAAAAACTGAAATCTGTCGGTTTGATTAAGCGTATAGGTTCAAGTAGGTATGGACATTGGGAAGTCGCTGAAAACAAAGAAGATGGCTTTTTTGCGACACAGAATATCGGAATAAATGGTGAAGATGTCGTAATAAATGATGAAAATGTCGTAATAAATGACGGAAAAGATGTCGTAATAAATGGCGAAGATGTCGTAATAAATGTCGTAATAAATGATGAAAATGTCGGAATAAAACTGACCGAACGGCAAAGAGTTATTCTGGAAATGATTGCCCATAATCCCTTCTTATCTGCGAAGGAAATTTCGGAAAAGACTTCGGAAAAGGGTTCAATTAATTACAGAACTATCCAAAGAGATCTTACCAAATTAAAAAAGATAGGCGTTTTGACCCGCGAAGGAGCCAAAAGAAATGGACAATGGGTAATCGCCAATGCTTTTGTCAGTGAAAACGACTGCCAAAGCGAAGGACAGCACAGTAATTGAAAGTAATGGACAAAGGAGAAATCATACTATATCAACCGAACAACAGTATTGAGTTGGAAGTGCGCATGGAAGCCGAAACTGCTTGGCTTACGCAGGCGCAAATAGCCCTATTGTTTGGTGTCGATAGAACCGTCATTGTAAGGCATATCGGTAATGTGTACAAAACTCACGAATTAGATGCCATTTCAACTTGTGCAAAAATTGCACAGGTTCAAACGGAAGGCAAACGAACCGTTATGCGCGAGGTGAACTACTATAATCTGGATATGATTCTTTCGGTGGGTTACCGTGTAAATTCAATCAATGCTACCAAGTTTCGCCAATGGGCCAATAAAGTGTTGAAAGATTATCTCCTTCATGGTTATGCAGTCAATCAGCGCATCGAACGACTGGAGAATCGGGTAAGTAGAACCGAGGAGAAGATAGAGCTCCTCGTTCGCACTTCATTGCCACCTATGGAAGGTGTGTTCTATGAAGGCCAAATCTTTGATGCCCATGTGTTTGCATCCAATCTGATCAAGTCGGCAAAAAGAAGTGTTGTCTTGATAGACAATTACATTGATGAATCCGTGCTTGTCACTCTCTCCAAACGGGAAAACAATGTATCGGCAAAGATTGTCACCAGAAGCATCTCTGACCAGTTCCGTTTGGACTTGAACCGCCACAACAGCCAATATCCTCAAATCGATGTGGAAGAAAGAACCGACATCCACGACCGATTCCTTATCATCGATGATACGGTTTATCATATCGGAGCCTCATTGAAAGACTTGGGAAAGAAACTTTTCGCTTTCTCAAAACTGGAGATTTCACCTGAAATTATTCAAAAATGATAGCCAAAATGATACTCAAAGAAAATAGACAAAAATATATTAATATGAAAACAACAAGGTTTTTCGCTCTGCTTGCACTCCTACTGGTGGTGGGAGGAATGAAATTGCAGGCACAATATGAAGGTCTGATTGTCAATATTGACTACTTTGACCCAACTTCGCCCAAGGAAGAACGGCATATTGAGATGTTGTACGATATGTTCACAAACCGATATGTGTTGACCGTTTCATCCGCGAGAACGATTTACAGCAACGGTTCAACAACGGTTCGAAATGGTATTGCAAAATCAAATCATCATCATCGTTCAAAAACCACGACCGACACAATCATTAATCTTTCCAAAGAAGATTTCAACGAACTTACGGGAGACTGTTATTTGGCGGCATCAACATTCATTTCAACAAAGATGAAAACCTCGGCTTATGAGATTATTGATGGGGCACAACCAACAATCACCCTTTCGATTGATGATGGGCCAGTAACAATGGAGTTTTTATTCAAGTGCCCGATTTGTCCACAAGACAACCCTTGTGAGGAACAATTTCGGGATATTCTTGCAAGAATCATTCATCAAGGAGGTCTTGATAGCGAAAAAATACTTGGTAATTGCGAATAGAATCTTTAAATCTTAAATATTAAATCATTAAATCAATTAATTCATTAAATTTCAAATCTTTAAATTCAAAAGACATGAAAATTTGTGTTATCGGAACCGGCACCATGGCTAAAGGTATCGTGAAGGCATTTGCCGCCAAGATGCCCGTCGTCATGAAGAGCCGCACGCAAGCCAGCCTTGATAAGGCCATGGCTTCCATCGCAAAAGGTTACGGTAAGCTGGTGGAAAAGGGTAAGATGACCCAAGAGGCCGTTGATGCCCTGCTGAAGAACATCACCACCACTACCGACTATGCCACCTTCGCCGATGCCGACCTCGTCATCGAGGCCGCCGTCGAGGAGATGCAACTGAAGAAAGACGTCTTCATGGAGCTTGACAAGATCTGCAAGCCCGAGACCGTCTTCGCCACCAACTCGTCCTCGCTGTCGATCACCGAGATCGCTGCCTGCACGAGCCGTCCCGCCCAATTCATCGGCATGCACTTCTTCAACCCCGCCGACCGCATGGCTCTCGTTGAAGTTATCAAAGGCCAACTGACCAGCGACGAAGTGACCAAGTGCATCGTTGACCTCGCTACCTCCATCGGCAAGCAGCCCGTCGAGGTGAAGGAAGCCCCCGGCTTCGTGGTCAACCGCATCCTCATCCCGATGATCAACGAGGCTGTCGGCATTCTCGCCGACGGCATTGCCAGCGCTGAGGACATCGACAAGTGCATGATGCTGGGCGCCAACCACCCGATGGGTCCTTTGGCTTTGGCCGACCTTATCGGAAACGACGTCAACCTTGCCATCATGGAAGTGTTGTACAAAGAGTTCGGCGACCCGAAGTACCGTCCTCATCCCTTGCTCCGCAAGATGGTGAGAGCCGGACTGCTCGGTCGTAAAACTGGAGAAGGATTTTATAAATATTAACTCTGGCCAATGGCCTATGACTATGGCAGCTTTATGAAAAGAACGAGGTTTTACCCTTTTGTTGACGCTGCCATAGGCCATAGCCATAAGCCATAAGCCTAAAAAAAATGGATTTTAGTTATTCAAAGACAGAACAACTGTTCTTGCAGATGATTAGATCGTTTGCGGAGAACGAAGTAAAGCCTTTGGCTGCCGAAGTCGATGAGCAGGAGCGCTTCCCGATGGAGACCGTCGAAAAGATGGCCAAACTCGGAATCATGGGCATTCCGATCCCGAAACAATACGGTGGACAAGGCGGAACGGTCCAGATGTACATCATGGCCGTCGAAGAACTTTCGAGAGTGTGCGCCACCACCGGCGTCATCGTCTCGGCCCACACCTCGCTGTGCATGGCTCCCATCTTGGAGCATGGCACCGAGGAACAGAAGATGAAGTACCTGCCCAAACTCGCCTCGGGCGAATGGATTGGCGCTTTCGGCCTCACCGAGCCTAATGCCGGCACCGATGCCGCCATGCAGCAGACGACCGCCGTCGACGCTGGCGACAAGTGGATCCTGAACGGCACGAAGATCTTCATCACCAACGCATCCTACGCCAATGTGTTCATCGTCATGGCCATGACGGACAAGTCGAAGGGCACGAAGGGCATCTCTGCTTTCATCGTCGAGAAGGGTATGCCTGGCTTCAGCATCGGCAAGAAAGAGCTGAAGATGGGTATCCGCGGCAGCGCGACCTGCGAGTTGATTTTCGAAAACTGCGAAGTGCCGAAGGAGAACCTCCTTGGCCAACTCGGCAAGGGCTTCAGCATTGCCATGAAGACCTTGGACGGCGGCCGTATCGGTATCGCCTCGCAGGCTTTGGGTATCGCTCAAGGTGCTATGGATGAGACCGTGAAGTACACCAAGGAACGTAAGCAGTTTGGCAAGGCCATCGCCCAGTTCCAGAACACCCAATTCCAGATGGCCGACCTCAAGACGAAGGTCGAGGCTGCCCGTTTCCTCGTTCGCAGTGCCGCTTGGAAGAAAGACAATGGCATCCCGTATTCGGCCGATGCAGCCATGGCAAAGCTCTTTGCCGCTGAAACGGCTATGGAAGTCACGACCAAGGCCGTGCAGTTCCACGGTGGTTATGGCTACACCCGCGAGTATCCTGTGGAGCGCATGATGCGTGACGCCAAGATTACGGAGATTTACGAAGGTACATCGGAAGTCCAGCGCATGGTCATTGCCGGTCATTTGTTCAAATAATAGGAGGGAAGCAGTATGAATATTATCGTTTGTATCAAGCAAGTTCCAGATACCACCGAAATCAAGATTGATCCGGTAAAGGGTACGCTGATTCGTGAAGGCGTTCCGAGCATCATGAACCCCGACGACAAGGGCGGCCTCGAACTCGCCCTGCGTCTGAAAGACCAGTTTGGTGCCAAGGTCACCGTCATCTCGATGGGACCTCCGCAAGCCGATGTCATCATGCGCGAAGCCTTCGCCATGGGTGCCGACCGTGCCATCCTTCTCTCTGACCGCAAGTTTGCAGGCTCCGACACGCTGGCTACCTCGTATGCCATCGCCGGACTCTGCCGCTCGTTGGACTATGATTTGATCATCTGCGGCCGTCAGGCCATCGATGGCGACACCGCACAAGTGGGTCCTGAAATGGCCGAGCACCTCGGCCTGCCCCAGGTCTCCTACGTTTGCGATGCCAAGTTGCTCGACAACGGCAACCTGTTGGTCCACAAAGAGAACGAAGACAGCGTTCAAGTCCTCGAAGTGGAAGGCAAGTGCCTCCTGACCGTCCTTGCTTCCGCCTTTGAACCTCGTTACATGACCGTGAGCGGCATCGTTGAGGCCTACAACAGGGAAGTGGAAGTTTGGGGTGCCGACAAGATCGACTACGACGAAAGCCGTCTCGGTCTGAGCGGTTCGCCCACCAAGGTGTTCCAGTCGTTCCCGAAGGCCATGAAGGCTCCGGGCGAGGTCCACGAAGTGAGCGAAGAAGAAGCCGTCGAGCTGATTGTCAATAAACTGAAAGAAAAACACATCATCTAAAAGTTACAGCCATGGAATTGAAAGATTATAAGAACGTATTCGTTTTCGCTGAACAGCGTGAAGGTAACATCCAATCCGTTGCCTACGAACTTTTAGGTAAGGCCCGCGACCTCGCCGACACCCTCGGTGAGAAGGTTGTGGCCATGTTGCTCGGCTGCGGCATCAAAGACCAAGCCAAGAAACTGATTGAATTCGGTGCTGACGAGGTCATCGTCGCCGACTGCCCCGAACTGAAAGACTACTTGAGTGAGCAATACACCCAGGTCGTCGACCAGATTATCAAGGAGCGTTGCCCCAACATCGTGCTTTATGGTGCCACCACCATTGGTCGTGACATGGCTCCGCGTATCGCTTCGCGTCTGAAGACCGGTTTGACCGCAGACTGCACCAAGCTCGAAGTCGTCAGCGACGAGAAGAGCAACGGTGAGCCGCAGTTCCGCCAAACCCGTCCCGCTTTCGGCGGCAACCTGATGGCCACCATCATTTGCCCCAACACCCGTCCGCAGATGTCGACCGTTCGTCCTGGCGTGATGCAGAAGCGCCAGCGCGAGGAAGGCCGCCAAGGCACTGTCACAAATTTCGTCCCGAAATTTGACACGTCGAAGTTCAAAGTCAAACTCGTCGAGACCATCCGCGAGGAGAAAGCCATGGTTGACATTGCCGATGCCAAGATTTTGGTCTCGGGCGGTCGTGGTGTCCAAAACAAGGAAGGCTTCGACAAGTTGCAGGCTTTGGCCGATGTTCTTGGCGGACAGGTTTCGTCGAGCCGTGCCATGGTCGACAACGGCGTGATGCCTCACGAGCGTCAGGTTGGTCAGACGGGTAAGACCGTCCGCCCGAACCTCTACATGGCTTGCGGCATCAGCGGTGCCATCCAGCACCTCGCCGGCATGGAAGAGTCCGACTTCATCATCGCCATCAACAAGGACAAGTTCGCGCCCATCTTCAGTGTCGCCGACCTTGGCATCGTCGGAGACCTGCACAAGATTGTCCCCATGCTGACGGAGAGACTGAAGAAGGAGATGGAGAAGTAATCTCACATTTGCTGTTCCTTTGTAGAGGCACGCCTAGGCGTGCCTCTAAAGGAACGGTGACTTTAGTGATTAGGGGTTCTAGAAATTCTAGAATATTTAGATTTTCTAGAATTTGCGATACGAAAAAAAATCAATAATGGCAAATCAACTAGAAACTGCTGAAAGAATAGAATCTGTGCTTAGGAAACAGACTAATTGGAAGAACTTGTGGTTCTACCAGAAGACTGTTGTCCTTTATCAGATGACTTACGTCTTCACGAAGCGTTTCTTGCCTGCTTACGGCGATAGAACAGTTGATCAAATGGTACAGGCCGCACGTTCTGGAAAGCAGAACATTATTGAAGGCTCAGCAGATGGAGTAACCTCTATGGAAATGGAACTAAAACTGCTTAATGTAGCCCGAGCCAGTATCCAAGAACTACTTGAGGATTACCAAGACTATATCATAAGCCATAAACTGACAAAATGGACAAAAGGACATTCTCGTTTTGATGCTATGTTGTCTTATTGCCGGAAGCACAACCAACTTGAGAATTATGAGTTTTTTTTTGAGCGTTGGAACAATGAGGAAATGGCAAACACAGCTATAACCCTATGTCGGATGGTGGACAAAATGATGGTAACTTACCAAAAGAAAAAGGAGGACGAATTCGTAAAAGAAGGTGGTCTTCGTGAACGAATGACCGCCGCCCGACTCGGTTATCGCGGTAACCAAAAAGAAGCATTAGAAGCGGCGCAAAAGGAGATAGAAGTTCTCCGCAAGGAAAACGCAACACTAAAATCGAAACTTGATTCTTTATCTATTAATAATTGATTTGATAAGAATCTACCTTTATTCAATGACAGCAATTGACCCCACAAAACCCTTAGACCTCGCCTACGAAGCCGGCTCCATTCTCTTGGAAAACGGCGCGGAGATTTCGCGCGTGGAGGAGACCATGCGGCGCATTGCTAGCCACTATGGCGTGGAGGACGAGAGTTTCTTCGTGCTCAGCAACGGCATCATGGCCACAGGCAAGAACTATGCCCGCTCCAAGTTCATCCCTATCAAAGGGGCGAGCCTCGATAAGGTGGTGGCCGTCAACCAACTCTCACGTGAAGTGGCAGAAGGCGAATGCGCGTTGGAGCAATTGGAGCAAAGGTTGAAACAAATCCGCGCCATGAAAGCCAAGCCCGCTTGGGAGCAGATTTTGGCTTCTGCCGTTGGCAGCGCAGCCTTTTGCATCATCTTTGGCGGCAGCTTTATGGATTGCATCGCATCATTCATCGCTGGCATGGTGCTTTGGGTCTTTATGCTTTTCGTGGCAACTAAGCAGCTGTCGCGCATTGTGAGCACGGTTTCGGGTGGGCTGTTGGCCACCTTGCTTTGTTTTGGGATGTACCGCATCGGGCTCGGCAACCACTTGAGCAATATGATTATCGGTGCCATTATTCCCCTGATTCCCGGCGTGGCGTTCACCAACGGCATCCGCGACATGGCCAACGAGGACTACATTGCTGGCACCACGCGCCTCTTGGATGCCATGCTGACTTTTTTCTGCATAGCCTTGGGCGTGGCTTTGGCCTTCATGTTCGATGAGAATGTTTTTGGAGAAATGCTTGTTTTAGAGGGACTTACTGCCGACATACAGACTTCAGGATTTGTTGTGCAACTCATTGCTGCCTTCTTGGGTACGGTGTCGTTTGCCGCACTCTTTGGCGTGCCTCGCAAGTATTATCTCGATGCGGGAATTTGTGGCACGATTGGCTGGCTGTTTTATCTTGTTTTTAGTCGCTATACGGCCATGTCGCCCGCCGAAGTGGTCTTTTGCGCCACCGCATTAGTGACTTTAACAGCCTTGATGCAATCTACAGGCAGAAAATGCCCTATTACGGTGTTTCTCATTTGCGGCATTTTCCCCTTGGTGCCGGGCGCGGGTATTTTTTGGACGAGTTACAACATCGTTTCCAACCAACTACCAGAGGCGCTACAAACGGGTTTCGGCGCCCTGAAGGCCACCGTCGCCATTGCTTTTGGCATCCTCGCCATGATGGAACTCAACGGCAAGGGTAAGGTGAGGAAGTGGCTAAAAAAGAAGAAATAATCCCTGCCAAACAAAAAAGGCGTTATCTTTGCAAGCTGAAACTCATTATTCTGAATATTAAATTTTAAACCTAACTTATCATCATGAAAAAACTAATCGCAATCATTGGCTTTATCGCCTTGACCACCGCTATCATGGCTCAAACCGCAGAAGAAATCGTCTCTCGGATGGAAGCAGAGATGAGCAAACACAACGAAAGTGAAGGCTTTGCCATGACTATGGACATCAAGGTGTTCATTATTGGAACGATAAGTTCACGAAGTTATGTCTTGGGCGACAAGATGCGTGTTGAGGCAAATAGGGATGACAATCAATTCATCACTTGGAGCGATGGAAAAACGGACTGGACCTACGATTTTGGAAAGAACCAAATTGAAATCACCAACGCAAAACCCAAGGAAAAGACCGAAACGGACGGCGACACTAAGTTGTTCAAAGGCATCACAGACGGTTATGACATCAAAATCGACAAGGAAACTGCCACCGAATGGCACATTCGCTGCAAGAGGTCGAGGTCGAATCCCGACAAGGACGCTCCCAAAAGGATGGATTTGGTTGTGGCCAAAGGGACCTATTGGCCTGTCAGCCTGACCACAAGCGTCACGGCTGCCTCGGTGACCATGCGCGACATTTCCTTTGGTGTCACCGAAGAGCAAGTCACTTTCGACCCGAAGAAATACCCGAAAGCCACTATTGTTGACAAGCGGCAATAACACATCCAACCAGTGTTTTCTTGAAAACTCTTTCCTTAAATCGGTTTAAAGTATTGAATAGCAGTGTATTGAAAATTATTGCTTATGCTGCTATGTTGTCAGGGCATATTACGAAATTCTATTTCTGCCATTTTACCCAGACTGCGGCCACATGGCCAACGGCAACCTTGTTCACCGTTGCAGGAAGGGTGGTTTCCTTCCACCAGTTGCTGCTGATGTTCGGCAAGTTCGCATTTCCGCTTTTTGCCTTTATGCTCGTTGTGGGTTTCGAGAAAACACACAACAGAAAAAAATATGGCATTCGATTGCTCATTTTAGCCATAGTTTCCGAAATCCCTTTCGACCTTATGACTTCAGGTGTCCTTTTCAATCCCTATCATAATAATGTGATAATCACTTTATTAATAGGTTTTTTGGCATTGTGTAGCTTGGAGCGTTTCAAACAAAACCGCATCATCGGGCTTATTGTCATATTGGGATTGTTATTGCTTTCCCGATACTTGAACGCCGATTATCGGACAGGAGGCTTCCTTTTCATACCGATTCTTTATGGCCTGAGAAAAGAGAAAATCCTCCAATGTGTCATTTCGCCCTTTCTGCTCCCCATGAAGGCAATGGTTTTCATGTCGTTACTGCTGACCTGCCTATACAACGGTGAACGCGGCTTTTTCAAGTCGAAATTTTGGAAGTATTTCTTCTATGCGTTTTATCCGATTCACATGTTGGTGATTTATCTTTTAAGATAATGCAATGACCCAAGAACAAAAAAGGACTCCCGTCAATGATGGGAGTCCTTTTTCCCTTTATTCAATAATCATTCAAAATACCCAAACCCAGCAATGGCCTTCAGCATCTGATCGACATAGTCCCACGAAGTGCTCGACCAGCGGAAGCCGAGGCGGTGCAAGACATTGCAGGTGTATCGGTTATCACGTTCGATGATGGCGGCCTTTTGTCCGTGGGTGACATCTTGGTAGGCCAGAACGGCAGAGAGCAGCTTGGCCTTTTCGGGGTCTTTCCCAGCCTCTTCAATAGCCTTCTCGAACTCGGCATTTTCAACAAAGCGGATCTCCCTGCCTACCTTCGACATGAGTTGTAGCACGTCGCCCAACAACTCCGTGTGGTTGTTGAAGGGCTGGAAGACGGTACACTCCTTGGGCGTCGCTGCGAGGGTTACCACGGCCTTGGCCGTCTGGTCGATGGGTGACATCTCGGTCAGTTCGTCATAGCTTTCGTAGGGGCAGCAGCCCAGCACATGGAACACCTTCAGACGTCCCATGTAACTGTTGCTGTTGAAGTTGGCCTGGAACTCGCCGTCGTAACTGCGTGGTGCGAGATTACCTACACGCATCACCTTGGCACTCAATCCGTGGTGGGCAACGGCATCGAGAATCAGACGCTCGGCCAGGAACTTGGAGTTGATATAACGGTTGTCGAGGAACTGTCCGAACCACAACTTGCGCTCGTCGAGCTTGGGCACTTGCTCGCCGTCGTTATGGATAATCCATATTTCGCCCACTGAAGTCGTAGAGACATGCACCAGTCTTGCGCCGTTCTTCAGACAGAACTCCACGCAACGCTGCGCACCGCCGATGTTCACGTCCTCGATGTCGGTTCCCTTGGAGAAGTGCTTCACGTTGGCAGCACAATTGAAGACGGTATCGATAGGACTATCAACATTGATTTCCTGCGTCACATCGGCATTTACCACAAAGAGGCGGGTGCCGAAGAGTTCCTTGAATGACTTCTCGAAATAGTAGAAAAGCATGTTCTTGAGACGATGCTCGGCAGAAGGCTGATCCTTGCCACGAACCATGCAAGTAATGGTTGTGGCATCGGAGTCGATAAGTTCGCGCAACACATGGATGCCAAGGTAGCCCGTGGCACCGGTAAGAAGGACATTACCCAGCTGCTGACGCTCGCCCTTTAGGAATGTCTCAATGTTGTTCCGTTGCAAGATGGCGTCGATGCCGGAGTAGTCAAACTTGGTTATATTGACGTCGGACTCTTCAGTGGGAGCCTCGCCACTCACGAACTGCGCCAACATACGCGGTGTAGGATGAGTGAAAACATCGCCATAAATCACATGGTAGCCAGCCTTGTCGGCCTCGATGATGACCTTGGTCACCATGAGCGAAGTACCGCCCATCTCGAAGAAGTTGTCGGTGGCGCTCACTTTATCCAACGACAGGATGTCGCCAAAAATCTTGCAGAATTGTCTTTCCACTTCGTTGGCAGGCTCCACATATTCGTGGTCTGCCGCCTGAATGACGGGTGCGGGCAGTGCCTTGCGGTTCACCTTCTGGTTTTGGTTCAGCGGGATGGCGTCGATTTGCATCGTGGCGGCAGGAATCATGTAAGGCGGTTTCTGCTTGCCGATGAAGGCGTTCAGCTCCTTGATGTCCACCTGCTCGTCGCTGACGATGTATGCTGCAATGAACTTGCCGCCGTTCTCGTAGTCGAAAGCCTGGACGGTAGCATCCTTTATGCCAGGGAACTCGCGGATGACAGCCTCTACCTCTTTCAGCTCGATGCGGAAGCCACGAATCTTCACCTGTCCGTCGCGACGACCCACAAACTGGATGTTGCCATCGGACAGATAGCGCACGATGTCGCCCGTACGATAGACACGGCTGTATTTCGCATCGGTCGTAAACGGATTCGTCAGATAGGTCTCTGCGGTCTTTTCGGGACGGTTCAGATAGCCACGGCTTACCTGCGGACCACTGACCCAAAGCTCTCCCACGGCACCTACCGGCAGACGGTTCAGCTGCTTATCGACGATGTACAAGCGGAAATTGTCGAGCGGCTTGCCTATGGGGGCGTTCTGCTCGAACTCCTTCATGGGGTATGTGGTTGTAAAGATGGTACACTCTGTAGGACCGTAGCCATTATGAAGCTGATAGGCCGTTGGTGGTGTGAGCGGCAGCACCTTTTCGCCGCCAACGGAGAGATGGAGCAGCGAATGGTTGTCGAAGTTCATCGCAAACTGACATCCCACCTGTGTGGTCATGAAAGAGTGGGTGATACCTTCACGGTTGAAGTACTCATTCAGGTCAGGCAGGTTGAGACGAATGTCCTCGCCGATGATATAGACGGTGGCGCCACAAGTCAGGGCGGAGTACATATCCATCATACAAGCGTCGAAGCCATAGCTGGCGTAAGCGGCCACCTTGTGCTCGGGCTTCAAGTCGTAGTAGCGATGGTACCAGTGGCAGAAACATACCAAGTTGCCGTGCTCCAACTGACAGCCCTTTGGCGTACCAGTAGAACCTGATGTGTAGAGCATGATAAACAACGACGACGGCGCAATGTCTGCCTTGACAGGTGCCGTGGCAGCAGGCAAGGCTTCTATGTCCTTGGTCAGCAGCACCTTGCCTTGGTATTCATTTACGATGGGACGAAGTTCCTCGTCGGCGATGAGCAGCTTGGCGTTGGCATCCTGCATCATGAAATTCAGACGCTCGGCGGGATAGCTTGGATCCAGAGGTTGATAGGCGCATCCGGCTTTCAGCACACCTATGGAGGCCACTACCATCCACTTGCTGCGTGGAATCAGAATAGATACCACATCCTCGTTGCCGAGACCCAGAGATTGGACGTATTGGGCTATACGCTCCGACTGTTCATCGACCTGTTTATAGGTCAGACGAATATCGTGATAAACCATGGCGATGTTATCAGGATGCAGTTCAACCTGACGGCGGAAGAGCGACACAACGGTTTGCGTGTTGTCGTAATCGACATCGTTTTGGTTGAAGCTGTCAAGCAACGTCACCTGTTTGGTGTCGAGCAGCGACACATTCTTCAGCGGTGTTGCGGGATTGCTGATGAAAGCATTGGCAGCGTTGCTGATGGACTGTGCCAGACATTGCATCAGTTCTTGGCTGTAGCGTCCGTTGTCGTATTGCAAGCAGATGCTGGGCTTGCCCGACGGGTCGTCTTGGATGAAGAAGGCGATGCGGAACTTCGGCGTTTCCGACTCGAAACTCTCGATGGGCACGGTCTGTCCCTTGTACTGATGGTCGTCAATGATGCCCATCTGGTAGGCAAACATGATTTCCGCAGAGAGGTCGTAGTCGGTGGCGATGCGTGTAAACGGATAAGTCTCGTGCTGCAACGTCTCTTCGAAGTTCTTGCTGGTTTCGTTGATGAACTCCATGACACTCTGCTCACCAATGGTGGCACTCAGCGCCAGCGTATTGACGAACATACCGACGGTGTTGCTGATGCGCAAGTCAGAACGTCCGTTACTGATGGTGGTGATGCACAGTTCTTCGCTATTCGTAAAACGCGACAGTGCGTAGAAGGTGGCAGCAAGGATGTGGTGTGCCGGAGAGATGTTGTGCTGACGGCAGAAATTCTCGATGGCCATGAAATCCAGCGGAGTAAACAAGGTGCCCACAGTGCCTTGCTCCTTGGGATTGGTCAGGTCGGACGGAACTTCCGTCACGCCCTCCACTTTGCCTAAACGGGTCTGGAAGAAGTCGCGGGCAGCAGCATATTCCTCGCTACTTTCAGCGGCCTTTTGGGCAGCCACGAAGTCGGCGTAGGTGAAGGTTTCAGGTTCAATTTCCTTGCCGTTGAGCAGGTCAAACAACTGCGACAGAATCAGGTCGAAGGAACCTCCGTCCACGACGAGGTGATGGATGTCCATCATCAGATACACCCATTGCTCGGTGGTGACAATCTCCACGCGGTAAAGCGGTCCCTGCCTCAAATTGAAAGGCTTGACGAACTCCCACTTGTAATGGGGTATATCTTCCTCCTTGCACTGGCTTTGGGCAATCTCTATAGGTTGCTCAAGGTCCACAATCTGGATGATGTCGGACCCTGAACTTCCAAAATGCGCCTGCAGCATGGGGTGCGTCTTGACGAGGGTCTCCACAGCCTTGGTCAGCAGATTGGTGTCCACATCTTTGGGGAAACGGGCAATGACGGGAGTGTTGTATATGGTGGATTCGGGATTCTTGATGGAATCCACATAAACACCCATCTGTGCATACGAAAGCGGAATGTTGCTCATGTCGGCATGTGCCGTCTCCGCTTCTTCATGTGTGGCAGCTCCACCACTCATCAGCACTGTCAGAATCTCGTTCTCGATGCTTTGTACACTGCCAGACTTGGCCAAAGCCTTGGAATTCAAGGTCACGCCAAAGCGTTTGTTGATTTGGATGGCCACCTTGATAGCCATGATGGAGGTCAGGCCAACATAGCCCAATATCGTCGTGACGCCAAACTCCTCGGTATTGATGATTTGTGCGATGATGTTGTGGATTTCCTTTTCCAGCACATTCATCGGCACGTTACTCTCCACGACCTCTTCTGCTTTCTTTTCGGGCTTTGGAAGGGCTTTCTTGTTCACCTTCTGGTTTTGGTTGAGCGGAATCTTGTCGATTTGCATCGTCACGGCGGGCACCATGTAAGGCGGTTTCTCCTCCATGATGAAGTTGTTCAACGCATTGATGTCGACGGTTTCATCGGAAACGATGTATGCTGCGATGAACTTTCCACCATTCTCATAGTCGAAAGCCTGCACGGTGACATCCTTGATGCCTGGGAACTGGCGGATGACCGCCTCGACTTCGGTGAGTTCGATGCGGAAACCGCGAATCTTCACCTGTGCGTCGCGGCGTCCCACAAACTGGATGTTTCCGTCAGGCAGGTAGCGCACGATGTCGCCGGTGCGGTAGCAGCGACCCCAAGGAGTCTCAATGAAAGCCTCGGCTGTCTTTTCCGGACGATTCAGATAGCCTCGTCCCACTTGAGGGCCATTGACCCATAGCTCACCGGCTGCACCAACAGGCAACCTATGCCCGTAAGCATCCATAATGTAAAGATGCATATTCTCCACGGCCTTTCCAATGGGGATGTTCTTCAGATTCTCCTTCACGGCAAATGCCGTCACATAGCAGATACTCTCTGAAGGACCATAGCCGTTCAGGAGCAAATAGGGCGGAGGAGTGACATCTGCCAATTTCTCACCGCCAGTGATAAAGCCTTTCAGGGAGTGATTGGGAATATCGTTGACAAAAGAACGTGCCACCTGCGTCGTCATAAACGTATGGGTGATGCCGTTCTGTTCAAAATAGTCGTTAAGGGCGATGAGGTCGAGGCGAATCTCCTCTGGAATGATATAGACGGTGGCACCCACGATAAGCGGTGGCCATAGTTCAAGCAAACAGGCATCGAAACCGAAACTGGCATACGCACCAACCCGACTATCCGCTTCGATATGTAGCGCATGTTGGTGCATGTGACTGAAAGCCACCACATTCCGATGCTCGAGCTGACACCCTTTGGGTACTCCAGTAGAGCCACTGGTGTAGATGAGCGTAAAGAGACTCTCAGGCTTGGGTTCATCATGATCCTTGGAATCCTTCAGGTTCTCGATGTCTTTAGTGAACAACACTTCACCTTTGTATTCATCCACGATGGAACAGAGTTCCTCATCGGCTATCAGCAGCTTAGAGGCCGTATCCTTCATCATGAAGTTCAGACGCTCGGCAGGATAACTCGGGTCCAACGGCTGATAAGCACAACCTGCCTTCAGCACACCTAACGAAGCAATGACCATCCATTCTGAACGAGCTATCAGAATGGCTACGACGTCTTCAAGTCCCAAACCTTTCGATGCGATATGGCTTGCAATGCGATCGCTCATCTCATCCAGTTCGGCGTAGGTGAATTGCTTGTCCTTGAAGACCACAGCCGTCTTGTCGGGCGTAGCTTTGGCCTGCTGGCGGAACAACGATACAACAGTCTGTGTGTCGTCGTAGGGATTGTCGGTTAGGTTGAAACTGTCGAGCAGCTCCACTTGTGAAGCCGTCGTGATATTAATGTCGCGCAGATTCGTTTCGGTAAGGAATCCTTCCAACACGGCCTCGTAACTCTCCAGGAACTGGCTGACCAGCGTCTCGGAGTATGCGTTGGCATTGTATTCCGATCTGACATGATATTGATTGCCTACGGTATTGGCCGTCAGAGAGAACGGCACACCCAAGGTGAAGTTGCGGAGCTGTATGGTCTGCATGGGTTTGCCCATGAATTGGGTGTCGCCAAGAATCTCTCCCTGCCATGCAAACAAGCTGTTGCTTTGCAGGTTGAGGTCGGCCATCAGGTCGGTGTAGGCATAGATGTCGTGCTTGCGGCAGCCGTCCATCTGTTCCTGATTGGCTTTCAGGAAGTCGAGCACGGTGGTTTCGTCGGTAAACTTGGCATAAACGGGCAGCGTTTTCACCGTCATGCCAACGGAATGTTGGAACTTGGGCTCGGTGCGGCCGTTGTAAACCGTCGTGAACAGCGATTCCTGCTCGTTGTTGTATTTGGCCAACAGGTAGGCGTATGCCCCTGTGAAAAAGGCACTTTTCTTGATGTCGTTGGCTTTGCAGAAGGCTTCCACTTTTTCCTTGTCGATGTTGAGCGGGCGAACCAACAAGCCTTCGGCGTGTTCCGTCCCTTCGAGGTCGGGAATGAGTTGGGTGAATGTGTCGCCGCAGTCGAAGTTTTGGGCGTACCATTGTTTGCCTTCCTCGAAAGCGGGCGTTTTGCGCATCTCGGCTTCGGCGTGTGCCAGTTCCCGCATCGTCATCTCCTCGGGAGCGAGCGTGCCGCCGTTGTAGGCCGTCTCCACATCATGGAGGATAGTATTGTAAGAGGTGCCGTCGCTGATGATATGGTGCATGTCGAAGAGCCAATAGATATGGTTCGCGTCGCGCAGCACTTTGGTATGAAACAGCCTGCCGCCATAGAGCTTGAACGGCTCGATGAATTTCTTTTTCTCGGCCTCAAGGTCCAAGACCTGTTCGACGGTAAGGCTGAAGTCTTCCTTTTCCATATCCACGGACTGGAAGGGTTCGCCGTCGTCGGTCACCCCAATCCGTGTGAAGAAAGTGGGGTGCGCCATGATCGTCGTCTCGATGGCGCGACACAAGCGGTCGGCATCGAGGCTGCCGTCAAAGACAAAAAGAAACGGAAGGTTATAGAAAACCTCGTTTTCATGGCTTACACATTCAGCGTAGATGCCATATTGCGATCTTGTTAAGGGAGCAGTTGCATCAGTGGTTGTTTTCATATTGAGTTTATGTTTTAGTTAAATACTTGGATTAATAATAAGGCACAAAAATAGAAAAAAATGGAAAAAGCAAGGGTAGGGTGGGGGAAATTTGTTTTTTTTGAAAACAACTTCCATGCGAAAAGGATTTTTCTGTGATTTTGCGCGTTCAAAACGGCAGAGAAGCAATGCCAAGTTATTGTAAACCATAGTTTTAAAAAAGACAAACAAAAAAACAAGGTTTTCCATCCCCAAAAGGGGAATCCCAATCCCTGAATCTTTAAATCATTAATACTCCAAACAGACAAAATGAAAACTAAAAAAATGAATCTGAAAACCCTCGTGCTTTCGCTTGGGCTGGCAGCCCTGATGGCGCCGGCCACACTGAACGCCCAAATCAATCGTGGGCTGCTGAATAATCCCTACAAGGACAACAACAACAAGAATCATGGAATGTTGAACCAAAAAGGCAACAGCAGTGTCGAAATTGGAATTAATGCGACCATCCAAGGCTTTGAAGAACCCGCTCCATTGGGTAGCGGCATCGCCATCCTGATTGGCGCGAGCCTCGGCTATGTTGCACTGAAGAAAAAGGAGGACGAGCAATGAAAAAGTTGGCAATTTTCGTGGCAGCCTTGGTGCTGGCCCTCGGCCTTGCCCAGTGCAAGAAACAGGAAACGCCCGACACGCCCAACGCTGAATACAATTGGGTTCACATCAACATGAAAGTGAACGGCGGCGAAAGATACAACATTGATCCCAATACGGGCACAGCGGGTTTTACCGACGGCGACAGTATTTATGTCAGCAATGGCGGCAAGTATAGAGGTGTCCTCACCTACAGCGACAGCGATAGTACTTTCACCGGTCCTTTGGCATATAATGACGAAAACCCCATGGACACCGAGGATTACCTTCATTTCTACTTCTTTGGTGGCACGAACTTGGATATAACCTTTAATAAACCCACGCTCTTTCAAACTAATTTGAACGGCGTTGACATCTCCGAACAAAGTGAAAGACTCCCTATCCTGTCGTACGGCAAGTCGACGACTCCTTATTCCAATAGCAGCACCACTTATTCCACCACATTGGAGAACCAATGCGCCTTGGTGGAGTTCACCACCAACAGGATTCTCAAGGAATGGGCCCTTAGGTTCGAGGGAATAAACAACCGGGTGAATATTGACTTTGCCAACCACACCTTTACCCCCAGCAACGAGGGCAACATCACACTGTACACCGAAAGTCCCACACGCCGCTGGGCCATCCTGCTTCCCAATGAAGACTCAGTGACCGTCAACGTTTATGCCACGGGTTACGACAATATAGATATTCCCATTCCTCCTGTCAAGAAAAATGATTATCTGCATGGCGAGAATGCTGTCAGTTTTGAGTTGACGGCTACTGATGCAGACAAACCGCTGACGATGATGATGATGTTCCCTTGGGGGGGTACAATCCGTGTGATCAATCCGCCGGAGGGAATGCAGTACGAGAAATTCGAGTGGATCGTCGACAATAATTATAACAGCTATGGCAAGCAAACCATAAACGGCGAGAGCGAGATCAGCATCGATGTCAAGCGAAACGACAAAGTGTCTTTCTACGGCAACGGCACCAGCATCAAAGACTATAGTTCTACCAATATTGTCAGCACTAACGATGTGGAATTGTCTGGCAACATCATGAGTTTAGTGGACGAGAATAACTTTGCGAGGGCCACCTCAATGGTAGGTGCTTCTTTCGCAGGTCTTTTCGCTGGAAACAAAGATCTTATTGGCGACGATGGCAACCATATAATCGATGCAAGCAGTCTGCTGCTGCCCGCCACGACGCTGAGCAAAAACTGCTATTCCGGCATGTTTGCCGGGTGCATCCCGCTGTCGGGCGGCCCCGCCGAGTTGCCCGCCTTAACATTGGCCTCTGGATGCTATTCTAACATGTTCAAAGGATGCAAACAGGTAATGTGGTCGCAGACCCTCGTGCTGCCCGCCACGGAATTAGTCGACAGCTGCTATCTTAATATGTTTGACGGATGCAATGAACTCTACCAATTGACCTGCTTAGCCACCACCATCAATGGAACTGACTGCACCACAAACTGGCTCAACGGAGTGGCCACTGTAACCCCTCAAGGCGGCCACCCCACATTCACCAAGGCCAAGGATGCATCCTTCTGGACCCCGAATAGTAGCGACGGTATCCCATGGAACTGGGTGGTCAACGAATACTAACCCTACAACAATCGTCTAACCTGAATATGAAAGGCAGCCTTCGTTTGAGGGCTGCCTTATCTTTTACAGTTCAAAATAACCAAACCCCGCGATGGCGGCCAGCATCTGGTCCACATAGTCCCACGAAGTGCTCGACCAACGGAACCCAAGGCGGTAAAGCACTTGTGAAGTATATTGGTTGTCGGCGGGAATCATCACGGCTTTTTGTCCGTGCGCCATGTCTTGGTAGGCAATCAGGCTGGAGAGGCGCTTGGCCTTTTCGGGGTCTTGCTTGGCGGTTTCCAAAGCATCGTTGAAGGCCTCGGCCTCCACCTGACGCGGACCCTGAGTGACCTTTGAAAGTTCCTCCAAAACGTCACCGAAATGCACATAGTGGTCGTTGTAGGGATGGAACAGACAACACTCTTGCGGCGTTTCCGAAAGCATCACGATGGCCTTGGCGACCTCGTTGATGGGGGAGAACTCCATCGGGGCATTAGTCAACTCGTAAGGATAGCAGCCCAACATCTGATAGACACGGATTCGGCCCATTGAGCTGTTGGTCTGGAAGTTGATCTGGAACTCACCGTCGGTGGAACGCGGCGCGAGGTTGCCCACGCGCATCACCTTGGCGTTCAACTTGTGCAAGGCCACGGCATCGAGGACGACACGCTCGGAGAGGAACTTGGAATGAATATATTGGTTGTTGAGGCTCTGGCCGAAATAGAGTTTCTGCTCGGTGTAAACCGTATTTTCCGGCGGCATCCCATTGATGGACATGCCAGCGGTGCTGTAAGTGGAAACATGAATCAGGCGGGCATTGTTCAGCAAGCAGAACTTGACGCAGTGCGCCGCGCCGCCCACGTTGACATCCTCAATTTCGGTGCCTTTGGAGAAGTGTTTCACCACGGCGGCACAGTTGAAAACAGTATCGACTTTGCCATCCACCTTGATTTCTTGGGTCACATCGCCGTTGATGACGCGCAAACGGTTGCCAAACAATTCTTTATAGTTGTTGTTGAAGTAGTAAAACAGCATCCCTTTCAGGCGGCGTTCAGCCTTTGCTTCGTTCTCCGCCCTCACCATGCACCAGATGACAGGCACATCCTTGCGCTCGATGAGTTCCTTGAGGATGTGAATGCCCAAGAAGCCCGTGGCACCTGTAACAAGCACGTTACCAACAGGTTGCCTTTCGCCATTGCGGAATGCGTCAAGCGTATTGCCTTGCAGGACTTTTTCGATGGGGCCGTAGTTGTAATTACGTGCCTCTTCGTCCTCCTCGGCAACACCTCCCTTGAGGAAGTTGGCCAATTGACGCGGTGTCGGGTTGGCGAACACGTCGCCGTAGGCGATATGATGGCCAGCCTTGTCAGCCTCGATGATGACGCGGGTCACCATGAGCGAGGTGCCGCCCAACTCAAAGAAGTTGTCCGTCGCACCAATCTTGTCCATGGACAGAATGTCGCTGTAAATCTTGCAGAACAGTTTCTCGACTTCGTTAGTCGGCTCAACATATTCATGGTCGGTGGCCTGAATGACGGGTGCCGGCAAGGCCTTGCGGTTCACCTTCTGGTTCTGGTTGAGCGGGATGCTTTCAATCTGCATCGTGGCAGCCGGAATCATGTAAGGCGGTTTCTGCTGTCCGATGAAGGCGTTCAGTTCCTTGATGTCAATCTTCTCATCGCTGACGATGTAGGCCGCGATGTACTTTCCACCGCTCTCATACTCAAAGGCTTGCACGGTGACGTCTTTGATGCCTGGGAACTGGCGAATCACAGCCTCCACTTCTTTTAGTTCGATGCGGAAACCGCGAATCTTCACCTGACCGTCTTTACGCCCCGCAAACTGGATGTTGCCGTCGGGCAGATAGCGCACAATGTCTCCGGTGCGATAGATGCGAGAGAACTTCGGGTCGTCGCTGAACGGATTGTCGATATAGACCTCGGCGGTCTTTTCAGGACGGTTGAGGTAGCTTCTCGTGACGTGTGCGCCACTAATCCACAGCTCTCCTAATGCACCTTGCGGCAGGCGATTGAACTGTTTATCAACGACATAGAGGCGCGAGTTGTCGAGCGGCTTGCCCACGGGGATGTCTTTCAGTTCCTCATCCACCTCAAACTCCGTGATGAGGATGGTGCCTTCCGTCGGGCCATAGCCGTTGTGCAACTTGAAGTTCTTCGGCGGCACCAACGAAGCCAACTTTTCACCCGCCGCAATCAAGTGTTGCAACGAGTGGTTGTCCATGTTGGTGGCAAATTGGTAGGCCACCTGTGTGGTCATGAACGAATGGGTGATGTGGTTTTCGTTGAAGTAATCGTTCACCGCAGGCAGGGTCAGGCGGATGTCGTCGCCGATGATATACACACAAGCGCCGCAAGTCAGCGCGGGATACATATCCATCATGCAGCAGTCGAAGCCGTAACTGGCATAACACGAAACGTGATGCTCGGCCTTGAGTTCAAAGCGTCGCTGATACCAATGGCAAAACGCAGCCAAGTTGCCATGCTCCAACTGGCAACCCTTGGGCAAACCCGTTGAGCCAGAGGTGTATAGCAAAATGAACAAGTCGGATGGATTGACGGTGACATCCACAGGTTGGCTGACTGCCGGCAACTGCTTGATGTCTTTCGTCAACAGCACATCGCCTTGGTATTCATTCACGATGTCGCGCAACGACTCATCAGCAATGAGCAGTTTTGCGGAAGCGTCCTGAATCATAAAATTCAGACGCTCGGCAGGATAGCTCGGGTCGAGCGGCTGATAGGCGCAACCGGCTTTCAGCACGCCGAGGGCGGCAATGGGCATCCACTCGCAGCGCGGAATGAGAATCGAGACAACATCCTCTCTTCCAAGGCCTTTCGCCACGAGATAGGCCGCCATGCGCTCCGTGATGTCGTCCACTTCGCGGTAGGTGTATTTGTTTTCGTGATAGACCACCGCCATGTTGTCGGGCGTCAGTTCCACCTGACGGCGGAACAGCGAAACAATGGTCTGGGTGTCGTCGTAAGGCACCTCGGTTTGGTTGAAACTGTCAAGGACGGCGATTTGTTCGGCATCCAACAGCGACACTTGCTGCAACTTCATCTCCGGCTGACGAATAAAGGCATTGGCCGCATTGCTGACAGACTTTGCCAAACATTGCATCAGTTCGCGGCTGTAGCGACCGTTGTCGTATTGTATGCAGACGCAAGGCGTTCCCGTTTCGTCATTAATGATGTAGAAAGCGATGCGGAACTTCGGCACATCCAACTCAAGATTCTCAACCTCAAGCGTTTGGCCTTTGCAAACATAATTGCTGACCACACCCACTTGGTAGGCAAACATGATTTCAGCCGAAAGGTCGTAGTCGTTGGCAATCTGCGCGAAGGGATAGTATTCGTGCCGCAAAGTCTCATCGAAGTTCTTGCTGGTCTCGTTTAGGAACTCCATCACGCTTTGTTCGCCAATCTCGGCACTCAATGCCAAAGTATTGACAAACATACCGATGGTGTTGCTGATGCGGAGGTCGGAACGGCCGTTGCTGAGGGTGGTGATGCAGAGTTGCTCGTTGTTGGCAAAGCGCGAAAGTGCGTAGAATGTTGCGGCCAAAGTGAGGTGTGCCGGCGAAAGGTTGTGCTGACGGCAGAAACGTTCCACCGCATCGAAATCCAACCTGCCGATGACCGTTTCAATAACGCCTTGCTCCTTGGGATTGGTCAGGTCTGACGGGACTTCCGTCACCCCTTCCAAATTGCCGAGGCGTTCTTGGAAGAAGTCTTTGGCGGCGGTGTGTTCTGCGCTGTTTTCGGCGGCCTTCTCGGCGGCGACGAAATCAGCGTAACTATAGGCTTCGGCTTCTATCTCCTTGCCGTTCAGCAGGTCGCACAACTGGTTCAGGAACAGGTCGAAAGAGCCACCGTCGAAGACGAGGTGATGCACATCGTTCAAAAGGTAAACCCCTTGCTCTGTCGTGACGATTTCCATGTGGTAAAGCGGGCCTTGCCTCAAGTTGAACGGCTTGACAAACTCACGCTTGTACTGTTCCAGTTCAGCCTCGCTGCGCCGACTTTGTACGATTTCGACAGGTTGTTCAAAATCAACGGTTTGGATGATTTCCGAACCCTCGCTTCCAAAATGCGCCCTCATCTGTGGGTGCGCCTTGATGACGGTCTCCACGGCCTGTGCGAGCAGTGTCGTGTCAGTGTCCTTGGGGAAACGCACCATCGAGGGGATATTATATAAGGTGGACTCGGGCTGCTTCATGCACTCCACATAAACGCCCATCTGCGCGTAGGACAGCGGGATCTTGCTCATGTCGGCATGAGAAACATTATCAACGACTTGTGAATCAGTGCCTTCGTGAAGGAGTTTGTTCAAAATCTCGTTCTCGATGCTTTGCACCGTTCCCGTCTTGGCCAAGGTCTTGGAATCCAAAGTCACGCCAAAACGCTTGTTGATTTGGATAGCCAACTTGATGGCCATGATGGAAGTGAGGCCTGCATAGCCCAAGGGGGTTGTCAAGCCAAAATCCTCATTGTTAATGATTTGCTTGATAATGTCGTGGATTTCTTGCTCCAGCACATTCATCGGCACATTCTCTGCCGTCGCTGAGATTGAAGCCAAAGTTTTTTCGGGTTTCGGCAAGGCTTTCTTGTCCACCTTTTGGTTCTGGTTCAGCGGGATGCGCTCAATCTGCATCGTCACGGCAGGCACCATGTAGGGCGGTTTTTCGTCCATAATGAAGTTATTAAGTGCCTTAATGTCAATCTGTTGGTCGCTGACAATGTAGGCGGCGATGAACTTGCCGCCATTGGCCTCGTCAAAAGCCTGCACCGTCACGTCCTTGATGCCAGGGAACTGGCGAATCACGCTTTCCACCTCTTTCAACTCGACGCGGAAGCCACGGATTTTCACCTGACCGTCTTTGCGCCCCACAAACTCAATGTCGCCCGAAGACAGATAGCGAACAATGTCGCCTGAACGATAGACGCGGTTGTATTTCTCGCCTTTGTCGAAGGGATTGTCGATATAGACTTCAGCCGTCTTTTCGGGACGGTTGAGGTAGCCTCGCGTCACCTGCGGCGTGGCCACCCAAAGCTCGCCAGCGGCACCTATGGGCAACCTATGTCCGTATTTATCAACGATATAGCACTTCACATTGCGTTGGGCCTTGCCAATCGGGATGTTCTTGCGTTCCTCGGTCACGTCGAAATTGGTCACATAACAGATGGCCTCGGAGGGACCGTAGCCATTGGCCACCACATAATTCTTGGGCGGTGTCATCGAAGGCAGTTTCTCGCCACCCGTCAGCAAGCGTTGCAGCGACTTACACTCAAAGTTGGTGGCAAATTGGTAAGCCACCTGCGTGGTCATAAAGGAATGGGTGATGCCGTTTTGCTCGAAATAGTCGTTCAAGGCCATCAAATCAAGGCGGATTTCCTCGGGAATGATGTACAACGTAGCGCCAATGGTCAGTGGGGAAAACAACTCCTGAATCGATGCATCGAAGCCGAAACTGGCGTAGGCAGCGATTTTGCTTTGCTCGGTGATGTTGTGGCAGCCTTGGTGCATGTGACAGAAAGCCACCACGTTACGATGCTCTATCTGACAACCTTTGGGAACACCCGTCGTGCCGGAAGTGTAAATCATCGTCATCAGACTGTGAGGTGTCGGAGGCGTGATTTCAACCTGTATGTCAATGCTTTGGACAAGGTCTTTGGTCAAGACCACTTCGCCTTGATAGGTATCGACAAGCGGCAACAATGCTTCGTCGGCGATGAGCAGTTTGGTGGCGGAGTCGGTTATCATAAACTCCAAACGCTCTTTGGGATAGGAAGGATCCAAAGGCTGGTAGGCGCAACCAGCTTTCAGCACGCCCAAAGAGGCAATGGCCATCCACTCCGAGCGCGGAATCAGGATGGAAACCACATCCTCGGCACCCAAACCCTTGGAGGCAACCAACTTGGCAATGCGGTCACTCATCTCATCCAACTCCTTGTAAGTGAATCGTTTGTCCTTGAAAACGACGGCAACCTTATCGGCGTGAAGTTGGGCTTGTTTTTGGAATAGTGACACAATGGTTTGGCTGTCGTCATAGTCGGAATCGGTGTCGTTGAAACTGCCCAAAAGGCGTTGTTGTTCCTCCGAAATGACGTGGATTTCCTTCAAAGGCTTGTCCAAATCCATCATTTGGCCGATAACGGTCTCATAACTCTGCATCAACTGCTCGACGAAGGTTTCTGAATAGCGGTGCGCGTGGTGCGAGAGTATGGCTATGTACTCTTTTTCGGTCTGGAAAACCTGAATTTCAAGCGCCTCTCTGGTGGTGTTGTTGGTCAATTGCTCAATCTTTACCGACTTATTATCCAACTTCAAGTCACTGAACAGTTTCCCTTGATACACAAACATTTGGTGTGTTTCAATACCTTGCTCGCTGCAGAAGTCGGCGTAGGAGTAGAGGCCATGCTTGCGTGCTTCTGTGTCGAGGTCGCCTTGCCTGAACAAATCGCCCACCGTCATGTCGTCTTTGACGTTGAAGAAGGCTGGCAGTGTTCTCACAAACATTCCGAAACTTCGTGTCAGATGGAAGTCGCCGCGACCGTGCCAGATGGTGGAGAACAGCACCTGTTCGTCGCCCGTGTAACGTGACATCAGTAAGGCGTATGCCGAGGTGAAGAAACTGCTCAAATTGACTTTGTTTTCCTTGCAGAAACGGTTGATGGCGTCCACATCCACCTTCAACGGCCTGAAAATGGTATGGCTACTAAACGCTTTCTCGTCGAGGTCGGGTTGCAAAAGCGTGTCCACATCTTCGCAAACGTAGTGCTCCCGATACCATTGTTGGTCGTTTTTCCAAAGCTCACCTTGGCGTTGCTCAAACTCCTTCAAGGCGAAATCAATGGACGAAATCGGTTCCATATCAACGGCTTTCCCTTGATAGGCGTTGTCGATGTCACGCAACAAAACCCTCAACGAAGCCCCGTCGAAAATGATGTGGTGGAACTGGAAATAGAGATAGTTGGCCTCGGGCCCACTCAACAGCTTGAAATAGAGCAGTTGGCTGCCATCGAGGGCCATCCGCTTGAAGAGACGCGGTTTTTCGGCTTCGATGTCCGTGATTTCCTCTATTTGGATGTCGAAAGGCGCTTCCTCGATGTATTGTTCGGCGACACCTTCCTCGTTCACTTTCACGCGGCAGTTGGCGTAGGGATGTGCCTCTAATGTCTTGAGAATAGCTGATTTAAGTCGTTCTAAATCAATGTCTTTTCCAAAGGTAAGAAGATTCAATGGTTGGTACAAGTCGCTTTCGGGATTTTGCATACATTCCGCAAAAATGCCGACTTGCGATTGGGTTAATGGAGCTGTCATGTTCATGTTCTTTGGCATATTCATGGCACAAAAATAAAATAATTGGCGGTGTTGACAATCAGTTTTGTTATCTGATGACTATTTTTTTCACTTTGTTGTTTAGTTTGAGGATATATACCCCGGGCGCTACATCGATTGCTTTGCTGACGCTGCCGTTGATGGTCTCGCTGCTGAGGATGCGTCCGTTGATGTCAATCAGCTGCAAGATGGCTTCACCTTCGTTGCTGATGATCCAGTTACCATTGCTATTGAAAGCAAAGGTTCCTGTATCTGTCAAAGTGCCGTCCTCATCGTCGGTGGCAAAGACCAATTTGAAACGGCTCTCATAGTCGTTCGTCTTGGCAGTAAAGGTATAATAAGGCGTTTGCAGCAGGTCCACGTCCATGCCCGTCATATTATCAATGAGGTGCAGATAGGCCATATCAACACCTTCGGGATTGACCGAGATGGTGTATTCGCCGTTCTCCGTGGCTTTGAAATTGATGGGTATTTCGCCTTGGCTTTCGCTGGAAGCGATGGCGTAGTCCTTGCCGCCTTGCGGGATGTAAACCTTGGCATCGTTGCCGAAATGGAATTTCTCTAATTTGTCGCTTTCGTTGAAGCTCACGATGACGTTGTCAATTGTGCTGGATTGCTTCGTTCCTCGTAATGACGGGTCAACAGGTTCAGTGACCTGACTCAACATGATTTGCAATTGGCTCGATTGCGTGTTTTGCTGCTCCGTCGTCTTCGTGAAAATGACACTCTCATGATCAGCGTCGGCCTGCACCATCACGCCGGTGCAGGGAGGAATAATGGTTGAACCCGTGTTGGGCACCACATTCTTTCCGTTGATGACGTAGAAGGGTTGATCTATCATGGCGTTGCAAGCGAATGGATTGCCCACAAGGTTGAAGCCTGTCAGTTCAGTTGCGCTATGGCTTAGGCCTTTGATGGTATCCGGCTCATTGCTTGCCTTGAGCGTTCCTGTCATAATGAGCGTTGTGTTGTCATGGCTGGCATAGAGGTAGCCTTTCTGCGGCTCAATGTCAAAGCCGTGATATAAACCATCTGGTTTGAAGTTTCTCCAATAATGTGCAGGCTCGTCGTAATAATAGAGGTCGTAATTCTCGGCAGTTTCGGACAGGAAACCGTTGTCAACTGTAGGAATGATGTTGGTGACCATCGGCGAGGCAATGAAATTCCATCCGTTTTCGTTATTGCCGCCATGTCCTGTAATGGTTTTTTGCACTGTGGCGGTCACGCCCGCATTGCTATGGAAGAGCTGTCCGCCGTCTTTGATGAAGATTGTGTCGTAATAAGGGACGATGATGGTGTCTGCTTTCGCGATATAGTCGGCGGGAATCTCGCAGTGAGCGCAAATGACAACATCGTTGCCGTCGTTGGGCACGTGCCCGCTGTTCCAGTTGTTGGCATTGTTCCAATCGCCGTCGTCGGTGAAGGTATGGTGACAGATTTGCTCACCCGCTATGCCGCAATAGATACAGCTTTCTTCATTGATGGTATAGGTGCCGTCGCCATTGTCGGTGTAGGAATCCGCATCCTTGTGACCGCAAGGCTGCAGGTAAACATACTGGTTGTCGCGACAGGCCGACACACGGTTGGCGGCAGTCTGAGGGGTGTAGTGGTTCTCGTCGCTGCCTGCCGACACCATGATGCCTTGGGAGATGGTCAACGTTCCTGAGCCATCATCACTATCATAGCCATGTCCGATGGCTTCGGCTTCCGAGCGGCCGGCATGGGCTACCACATATCCGCCTTCGATAGTGATATTCCACTTATCACTATTCTCCTCGCCATAGCCGCCTCCGATGCCGGCGCCGCCATACTTTTCCTCTTCAGTAATATCAGAAAGGGCTTGCAAGACTTGGACGACACTTGTCGTGAGCATATCTATTATCCCCGCATTGGGTCTACTTCCCCTAAGTAAGAGCAGAAACTTCGAGATGTATGCTATGAATTTGTTGGCGCTATAAGGGCTGCCATGACTCACCAAATGCTTATGCGCGCCACCCATAGCCATGACCTCTCCGCCTGTAATACGGATATAGCCATTTTCGTCTTTTCTGCATTCTTTGCCACTGCCAATGCCTGCGCCGCCCACCAGAGATAGGGCCACCACGCTACCGCCGTTGATGGTGATATAACTGCGGGGGCCATAGGATCCACTACCGATGGCAGCGCCGTCATCGCTACAGGCAAAAACAATACCGCCGTTGATGTCGATATTGCCTTTGCCATCTTTTCCTCCACCGATGGCAGCAGCCGTTGAAATGCTACTGAAATGCGTGTAAGCACTCACAAAGCCGCCGTTGATGGTGATGTGCCGTGCAAAGCCGCCGTAATAAAGCGACCCAGTAACCAGAGCCGCACATCCGCCGCCGATGGCAGCACCATAACAGCTTCCATTAGCCATCACGATGCCATCATTGATGGTGATGGAATAAGCATCGCCACCATTTCCACTGCCAATGCCAGCTGACAAATATCCACCCGTAGCAGTGACAACACCTCCATGGATGATAATTGGGGATGATTGATCGCCATGATCGCCAGAGCCGATGCCAGCTCCTCCACCTAGGCCATCTGTTCCAGTGCCTGAGGCTACTATCGTGCCGCCAAAGATTTCGATACGGCCGCCTTCGCCACCACCACCTCCAGTGAATTCTCCACCTCCAATGCCTGCGCCGTAATCACCTCCGGTGGCTTTGATGTTGCCGCCATAAATGTAAGTATAGGTGCCGCTGCCGCCTTCGCCGCCACCGATGCCTGCTGCATCGGTGCCTCCCGTGGCTTCGATCTTGCCATCCCAAATGGTGATGGTGCCCGACGAACGGTCTTTACATCCGCCGATTCCTGCGCCGTAATCACCTCCGGTGGCTCTGATGTCGCCACCATGGATGTCGATGTTACCAGCGAAGCTGTCATCATGTTTTGGACCTATACCAGGCTGGCTGTTATCACCGATGCAGATGAGCTTGCCCATCCTGTCGCCATACGACTGGCAATAGACATGGAGTGTGGTGCCAGCGTTCACAAAAAGGCCCTCGCGGATTGTGTATTCGGCATCATCGCATAAGATAAGGTGGATGTCACTACCATTGCAGGTAATCCCATGTTCTAAGGTTGAGCCTGTACCTTCTGCAATGAACCAGTAGTCATTGCCCCACAACACGCCGCCGTTATTAATATCACAGACATTTGCAATCTGGGCATTGTCAGGAATATGCTTCACAGTGTGTACCAACTGTTTGTTTTCGCTGTCCCAAGAACATTCATAGTAGCCATAGCGCATCTTTGCCTCGCCGTCCACCAAGACGACATCATTGGGGATGATGTCGGAGAAGAAGTGGTCGGTTTCGCTGTTGTGGCTTTGGTAGCCGATAGTGAACACGCCTGGGCTTTGCATCCTGACGCCGATGCTGCCGGAACCTCCCGTGAGGGTACCAGTAACGGTAATCTTACTGCCTGTAGGCAAGTAGATGTCATCACCGTCATCATCGTCATTGTCGTTGTTGTCTTTAATCTGCACATTGCCCTGTAGGTTGAGTGTGCCTTGGTTATAGATGCCGTTGCCGCGTGTCGGAAGTGACAAGTTAAAGCACTTGTTGCTACTGACGGCGCAGTCTGTCATGGAGAGGATGCCTTCGTTGCTGATACCACCGCCAATATAGTCAGCGAAGTTGTCGCTAATGATACAACCCTCCATGACTAACGTACCTCTATTGCATAAGCCGCCGCCATAGGTGGCTTTATTGTCGGAAATGGTGACATTGGTGAGCGTTGCAGTGCAATTAGCGTAATTGAAGAGACCGCCACCACCTATATTCTCCACATTGTCGCGGCTGGTGTTGTCACTGAGGACGCAGTCCGTCATGGTCAGTGTGCCGCTGTTCGAGATACCGCCACCCCGGTCATCAGCATAGTTGCCGGTGACAATAACATCCGTCAGGTTCACGGTAGTACCAGTTTCAATGTCTAAGGCTCCGCCGTTGCCGCCCCAGCCGCCGGTCAAAGTGCCGTTACTCAAATTCAGCGTGGAACCGGTACGAACCACAATGACCTGGCTGCCACGGGATGTACATCCACGGTCCAGCGTGAAGCCGTTCATGTTGATGGTTATCGTCTTGCCTTCCTTAATCTCAAGCAGGCTGGTGGTTGAGATAGGGTTGGCAAACTGGATTTGTGCATTGTCGGTTTGCACCGCTGCAATCAGTTCGGTTTCTGTTGTGACAGTGGTGATGGAATTTTGTGCTTTCATCGTCCCCACAGCGCAAAGGGTGAGGAGCATAGTCAAAAACAAAAACTTTCTTTTCATTGTCGTTAGTTTTGATGTTCGTTTTTTATCAAGGTGCAAAAATACGGCAAATACCGCACAAGAAATGTACCGCAGACAAATGGTTATTGTCTTTTGGACAAATGGTTAGCCCAAAAGACAAATTGTTTGGCGAAAAAGACGGATTGTTTACCCCGTTCAGGCTTTCGTTCCCCGGAATTATCTCTTGTCTTGCCAAATGGTGCTAAACAATGTGGGTTTGACGGAAAGCATGAGCCAGCCCCAATGCAGTTGCCGCTGCTCGGTGACTTCTTGGATTTGCTGGAGTATGACCATGGTTTCCGTGCCATGCATGTAAGTATAGCCCGCCGAAACCGAAACGGCCTTGTTGAAGGCATAGGATGCCGAGAAATCAACTTCGTGCCCTAAAGTCTTGCTGTCCAAATAATCGAGGTCGGTCGCGATGGCATAGTAATGGTAAGCCGCATTGAGATTCAAGCCATCGACAGGATTTACATTGCCACCAAGATAAAGGTTTTGGAGGCCCGGCGTAAAACCATGGTAATAGTTTTTCATATAGAAGAAGTCCATTGCACCGTAAAACTCGTGGTGCGAGCCGAAGATGGCATTGAAACCTCTGATTTTGTCGTGTTGAACCATGCCTAAATGTCCTTCAGGCGGCACGGAAAAAAACTTGTCGCCGCTCAAATAGTCGTAGCCGGCAAAGATGTTGTATTTATCGCTTGGCCTCACGGTGGCCTTCACGCTACCCATGAAAGCATCGATGGGCAAGCCGTGTTCTTCCTTACCCAATTGGTAGTAAAACTCGCCTTCCAACGACCAATATTTGGGACGGAAGGCCATATAAGTGCCCACCAACTGTTGGTAATAGGTGACATCAGATTCCTTTTCCTTGAGGCTTTGCATCCCAATGTTCATGCCTAACAACGAAATGCCAAACATTTTCTTGGGCGTATCATAGTGATACCAAAGGGTTTGCATGTTCTTATATGGTTGCAAGCCACCCGCATAATAGGACATCCCTGTTTCTATGCTGTCAGCATTCTGGTTGTAGGCCGCCATCAAATGTACCTTGTGGCTTTCGCCGTCATAACCCAATTTCAACACGTCATGGGTGGGCGCGGTCATCGTCCAGTCGTCGTTGCCGATGATACGCTCGTCGTCATATTCCAATTCCTGACGGCCAATCTTCACGAACAGGCCGTTTTTCGTTTGCATGTTGGCCCAGCCTTCGTAGAGGCTGATGTTGGCGCCACCCTGTCCCCAAATGCCGGCAAACTGGGGCGACAGTTTCACCTCCAACCACGAGCGCTTGTAGTCCGCCGTGACGCGGTATTTGCCCAAAACGAATTGTGTCCTGCGGTATTTGTCGAGGCTGTCGGCCTTGAAACCACCAGCACGCAACTCGCCACGGGTCACCAATTGGGCATCCAAACTGAATTGATTGTCGGCTTCCTGTGCTTTCAATCCAAAAGAAAACAGCAAAGCCATAACCATGCAAAACCACTTTGCAGGTTGGTTGAAATAGTGCTTCATAAGATGTTGATTTTATTTATTCTATATCGAACAGGTCGATAAAGCCCGTCATTTTGAAAACTTCCTTGATTTCGTCGTTCAGGTTCTTCAAAACCACCTTGTTGCCCTTGCTTTTGGCACTTTTCAGCAAGGCCAAGAGGATGCGCAAGCCGCTGGAGGCGATGTAGTCCAAATGGGCGCAGTCGATGGTGATGTCTTTCCCGCTCAGTTCATGGAGGGGCTGCATGGCTTGTTCAACTTCAAGGGCATGGGCGGTGTCAAGCTCGCCTTCGAGGGAAACGATGTATTTCCCGTCTTTTTCTGTGATGTTGGTGTTCATTAGCAATGATTTTTAATATAAGGCTGCAAAAGTAAAAAAAAATCTTTTTTCCATGCCCAAAACAGAAAAATCCGCCAAAATTTGGCGGATGGTTTTCTTTAGTTCGGGTCTTCAAATCCCCCCTGCCCCCTTTGCAAAGGGGGGCAGGGGGGATTCAAAACACACGGCTATTCAATTACAATCTTCTGCGTCCTCACATTCTCTCCATTGATAAGGCGCAGCACGTAAACGCCCGATTTATAGTTTAGAGTTGAGAGTTTAGAGTTTAGGGTTGAGAGTTGTTTGGTGACGAGTTGATGGCCAAGAACATCGAAGACTTGGAGGGTGCCTTCGCCGTTGACGATGATGTTGCCGTTGCTGATGAAGGCAAACGCCTCATTGGGTTCGCAGACGTCCTCGTCTGCGGAGAACACCAACTTGAAGCGGCTCTCATAATCCGTCGTCTTGGCGGTGAAGGTGTATGTAGAGACGCAAGGCCTTGCGTCTCCACCATTCGGGACCAGCAAATCCACATCCGCGCCAGTCATGTTGTCAATCAGGTGCAGGTAGTTGAGAGTTGAAAGTTGAGAGTTGAAAGTTGTTGAAATGGTCAACGTGTAGGTGCCGTTTTCAGCGGCCTTGAAATGGATGGGGTGCTCGGTGGGCTGGATTGCTTCGCTGTCGCTCGCAATGACGGCGACAGCGTAGTCCGTGCCGTCCTGCGGGATGTAAATCTTCGTGCTGTTTTCGTGGATTTGGAATTTGGGCAAGGTTTGACCCTCGTCGAAGCGCACAATGGCGCGGTCGATGACGCCGCCTCGGTTCTGGCTGATGTCCATCACCAAAGCCGCGCTATTGCTGTTGGCATTGTCCCTTGTCATGGCGGTCTCAAAGGTTACGGTCTGGTTGGCTTGGGTGGCTTTCACGAAGATGCCTTCCATCGGGTTAACAGTGTTGTCGTTAACATCAGCGGCAATGATTTCGGAGCCTGCCGCATTCATCCTGTAGAAAGGCGTGTCGCCGATGGTGGCATTGGTGCTGAACGGGTTGCCCACAAGGTTCCAGCCCCACATATTTTGGTCTGCGTTGGTGGTTTCGTAAGTGAGCGTCACACTACCATCGCCTTCGAAAGGCGTTCCAGTGAATACGAGCGTCACATCTTCGCTGTTGGCATAAAGGTAGCCTTTGCCTGCCTCAAGGTTGAAATGGTAGCCGTCGCCTCCTTCGTTCTTCCAGTTCTTCCATTCCTTGCCGTTGTTGCCGCCGGTTTGGTCGAAATAGTAGAGGTCGAAGGTTTCGTTGGTCATATTGGTAACAGCAGTAGGAGCAATATCGGCGGCCAAGGGCGAAGCAATCAGATACCAGCCGCTTTCATTGTCTTCATAGCCCGCAATCTCCTTGGTGAACCGTCCCGTGAAATACCCCGGCCTTTCCGAGCCGCCGTCGATGCGGGCGTATTCGCCATCGGTGTGGTATGCATCGTAGGTCGTGCCCATGCCGCCGACCAACGAGGTGCAGTCTTCGAACATGTCGCTCATGTCCCAGACATTATAGGTGTTCCATCCTTCACCCGCGTAAATGGTGGTCAGGCCCGAGCAGCCATAGAACATGCCGCTCATGTTGGTGACATTGGCGGTGTTCCAGCCCGTGAGGTCGAGCGATTGGAGGCTTGAGCAGCCGTCGAACATGTAGCTCATGTCCTCGACATTACTGGTGTTCCAGCCCGTGAGGTCGAGCGATTGGAGGCCCGAGCAGCCGCGGAACATGTAGCTCATGTTCTCGACATTACTGGTGCTCCAGCCCGTGAGGTCGAGCGATTGGAGGCTCGAGCACTGCTGGAACATGCCGCTCATTTGGGTGACATTGGCGGTGTTCCAGCCCGAGAGGCTGAGGGATTGGAGGCTCGAGCACTGCTGGAACATTTGATACATGTTGG